>Ga0075468_10000151_pt1 | contig 23752 bp, 27 predicted proteins | sample DEB08_DNA_12_FD_77578 | JGI IMG/M metagenome (GOLD analysis project Ga0075468, IMG submission 77578) | Aqueous microbial communities from the Delaware River and Bay under freshwater to marine salinity gradient to study organic matter... | ecosystem: Environmental > Aquatic > Marine > Coastal ...
TATAGCGGCTCAAGTAATGGCTGCAACCCAACCAAAAAAAAAATAAATGTTAATATATATGAAAATCAAACATTTAATTTATATTGATATAATTTTTGAGGTGGGGTTAATTTATTATATTTTTTATCTAAAGTATAATATAAATGAATAACGAACACGATTTGGCTGAAATTAAATCCTTCCTTGCAAAAAGAGGAGAGATTGACTTATTAAATGTTATTAGACATATCGAGGAAGAATTTGAGAAATCAATTGATCCCGATTATAGTTCAGAGGAGGAATCAGAATCTGAAAGTGATTGTTCTATGGACGACATAGTTCCTGAAGAGATAGAAGTTAAGAAGACCTGTGAAGGACACTGTATTCTTGCTTAATCTTACATTTTACCTATTATATTGATTAAATACACATATATTGATTAAATACACATATATAATCTTAAATTATACCTATTATATTGATTAAATAACCATAAAAGCACTTAAAAAGATTAAGAAAATTATAATTTTATACTTTAAATACCTAAAAAGGGGAATAAACCTTGTTTTTAGACCATATTTTGATATAATAAGTGTCATTTATTTAGATTTAAAGGTAATATATTAATATATATCATTAATTATAGAGAATGATATATCAGGGAAGTGAAGGCTCAATGTGTTTTTATTATAAAGGATTATTAATTAGTTCTTATCCATTATCTAAATTTAAAACACATGATAAATATTTAAATCAAGGAGAAGATTTAATTTATAAAAGCAAAGGTGTACCTATTCGAATCCAAATCAAAACATATCTCCAGTTTTGCAATGCTATTTATAATCGGAAACTAAATAAACAACCTATCTATCGAGAAGATCATATTATGTTCTTAAACTCTCTAACAGCTTTAATGAGATTGAGGATTATTGACAATGACGAATCAAATGGATATTATTGTTTTCCTCGTAAATAATTATTTTAATCCTTTATGAAGTTTCATAACTTCAGGATCTTTCAGAATATCTTTATTTTCTAATATAAATTTAACAATCTTTTTTCTCTCATTCATTTTTTTCTTTTCTTTCTGTTCAGCAGTTTGTTCTTTCTTGGGTTTTGGTTTCGTCAGTTCTTCAGCGTCCTTAAGCTTAATCGATTTCCCCCTCTTTATTTTGGTCGGCTGAATTAATTTCTTATCGTGGTTGACTGTATAGTTTGCCTCATTGATAATCTTCTCGAGAAGTTTTGCGTCCTTTCTTGCTTTTGCTGGAACCTTTATCTTGCTTAATACATTATGGGCTTTGATTAGAGTCATTAATTCTGAAGCGGTCAACATGTTTATTTATAATATTTAAAATATATTAATTATATATAATGATTAACAAAACATTTTCTAAAGGAGATTTACTTGAGATAATATCCACATTTGGGATTGACATTCCAAATGCAAATAATCTTGATAAGTTAAGATTGTCAATTATGTTGTGGAGTGAATTGGGAAACATGTCAGAGGTTCCGGAAGATAATGAAATATATATGATTAAAAATATATCTGAATTAAAAGAATATTTACAGAAGAAAAATCCCGATAAAATATTATCTGTCAAACAAAAGCAAAAGATTATGAGATTCTGTAAAGAGATAATTGTTTATTGCAATAATGGTTTTAATCTTGATTGCTCGATATTTAATAGCTATGAGGAAATATATATTCCAACAAAAGATATCTCTATCCACGGAGACATTCCTTCTGTACGCCGAGCGATTGGTTTATTAAATCAAGATCCTAATCTAAAAGAAAAAATAACACCTGTCATTTCTAATAAAATGAAAAGACAATTGGAAAAAAAGAAAAATAAAAAAGTTAAAACATATTATGGTTTAATATCAAAAGAAGGTAAATTTATATTGACTTTTAATTAACAAACTCTTCCCAATCAGCGGGGAGCCAAGATTTACTTGTTATATTTGAGGATATCTTCTCAAGATATTTAATGTCAACATATACTTGAGGAATCATTCCTCTCTCTTTGTGTTCATAATCCCTCACCTCGTATTGGTCTTTATTATAAGTCCACACATACAATCCATTTGTAAAAAGGAAATAAAACTTCCAAACTCTTTTATCGTCTTCTTCGATTAAATATTTTATCTTATTATATCCAAAAAATGTTGTTGGATATGCGTCATGTTTATTGGTCCTTGACTTTAATTCTCCAACTATTTCTTCATTTCTGAAATCAACTTGTTTCCTCTGATTCTCATATAATCTTAATCTATCGTCTTTAAAAATATCTTTATTAAGAAAACATACAACAATCTTTTCTCTCATTTTTCCATATTTTAAATCCTCAAGTAAGTTCCACATTATATAACATAAACCAAGATTTTTATTTTGGATAATAGACGCACATTTTATTCTATGCGTTTTTATTTAAAGTTTTAATTCTATAATAAAGTATATAGAATAAAATGAATAATCCAACACTGAACTTCGATATGATTTCCAAAATCCTCAATATCCGAATGAACAGCAAAAGGGACGATAGATATAAAAATAACTTTAATAAAGTTATTAGAGACTTAAATATTGCAGGCGAAAGGACTGAATGGGCGTGTTGCTCAAGTGGCGGGGTGGTGGATCTCTGTCGTTCAGAAGAAATCTTGGAAGAAATTTCTCTTTGGAAGATTATGGAAAGAGAGGCAAGAGAAGAGGCTTCTTGGACTTCTTCTCTTCTCGACGATAGGCTATATGCTAATCACCCGTCCCTTCTTGCTCTTTCTTAACATAAACAGCCTGCTGCATTCCTACACTGTGACCCATTACGGCTGCGTCTTTTTCCATTTCTTCTTTTACTTTTGAGTATTTACTCGATAAATATATCTTCCTCAACATAGTTGTTGAGATTGATTTATCCATATATTTTTTGCTTGTCTTTATCAATAATTGTGATAATGCGTTTCTTGATAAAGGTTTCCCTGTGCTTGATTTAAATAGTACACCCATTCCATTGATTCTAATATAGACCCTTAATAATTTCTCAAGATCCTTTGGAATATCTATCTTTAACTCTTCATATTTTGAGGAAGTCTTAAATTTGTTTAATACAAAAAACATTTTATTCTTATTAATTACCAAATAATTCTTCTCTTTCTTTTCTGATTCAGATAACTTATTATAAGCTCTTTTATTAATCACTTCCATTCCCGAGATATCATTGCGAAGCGGAATGCGGGTGTAAATATTATAAATAATATACACCTGAAGCAATGCTTTATCTTTTGCACTTAAATCCTCTTTCTTTTTTATATTTTTATCTTTTATTTCTTGTCCCATGGTCTCAATCATTTTATTGACTTCACTAATATCAACGAAATTTGCTTTTTGTTTGTCTGAAATCGTTCCAGTTGCTTGTTCTTCTTCATATTTCTTATTTAAATCGTCTCTTAAAGAATTATATTCTTTAATTGTTTTATCTTCTTCCGGTTTATCTGATTCTGACATTAAATAAACAATAATCGAGTTGTAATAGTTTCGCTGTGTTGTATAATGTAAATCACTTAATTTTTCAGATATTTTTTCAGGATTACTTAAGAATTTTAAATTATCCTCGTCAAATAATTTCATTAATTTCATAAGGTTCGATACATACATTTTGATTGTGGTCTCCTTCGCATTCGGTCTTGATTTTTGGATCTTCTCAATTAGATTTTCTTTGGTTGTCATTTATATTATATATATAAAAAAAGATTTAAATATAAACTTATTAAATATCTAAAAAATAATGTGGACTTAATTTATCACAATTAAAACATAATATTTCAGAATGATATAATGTGTCCTCGAAAATATCCAATGGAAGTGAAATAATTGAGGATATTGGTGGATAATTATCTCTCATATTTCTCCACCTTTTTGACTTTATTCTTTGATTTAATCTAAAACCCATAGGGCAAATCATGATTATTGGAATATTATTGTCAACCAAGCTCAACACTTTATCCATAAACACTTCCACTGAAAGCTTCCTCCCCGTCCCAATATTAAATGGGGGGTTCATAATAACCATATCACATTCGATTGGTTTTTCTTCTTTTAAAAAGTCTGTACCTTCTTTAAGTTCATAATTGATTATATCACAATCGAATCTCTTTGTCAATCTCCTATCTCCACAACAAGGATCCAATATAATCTTCGGACTATATTTTTCAGATATTATTTTATGGATAAATTCACAGATACATTCTGCAGTTGGAGTGTCACTTCTCTTTTTTCCTTTATTATCAGATTTAACATATACGCTCATTGATATATATATTAAATATATTAAAATATAAATTATTGACCTCAAAGTCCTCGAAGTCCTCAAAAATAAATAAAATATTTGTGTTTTTATTATTTATTGGAACACCTCTGTCTCCTTTTTGTATTTTTAAAAATTACAATTATTTTATTATTTTTTGAGGACTTTGAGGACTTTGGGGACTCTCTATTTATGCGTAATAACAATCCACAGTTCCGTCAGTGATTCTCATTACCTTCTGAACCTCAATCCAACAGCGGGAAGTATACGGAGCCTCGGCAGCCGCAAGATCCTGATATTTGTGGTGAAGCTCAATACCACGGGAATCAACTCGTTCTCCGTCATTCAGACGATAAGCATTATAGAAGAATTGTCCCGTGAGTTCGTTCTGTCCATTCATAGGATAACCCTCAAATTTCTTGTCGACCATGCTGTCTCCTTGGCGAGCATATTCTGCACGAGTAATATGGGGGACACCGCCTTCCGTATCAGCTACACCGTGGAAATGAAGGGCAGAGTTCTCTCTGTCAAGTGGATATAAGAACTCGTCATTCTTTTTAACATTAGCAACAAGCTTCCCGTATGTTCTCGCCGCACTCATTTGCGGAGCTATAGCACGATAATCATTTAAGAGAGTCTTGGAATTATCAGTCCCCGAAGCAGAGAAATGAACCGACTGCTTGCCCGAAGATAGACCAACGAACATTTTGGAAACAAGACGACCAGCACCTCCAACATTTCTGATTTGATTCTGTGCGTCTGCAACTGTGGCGAGGGTTGTCTTGGTTAATCGAGGCTCAAGGAACATAAAAGAGAAATCACGATTCTCTCTCCGGAAAGCTTCCATTTCGTCACCGTCAAGGAAAGTATAATCAGCAATCATTCGGCATTCCGATTGGTCTAATGTGAAGGAATGATTGGAATTATCTCCAGCAAAGGAAAGGGAAGCACGCTTTCCAACCTTATCCGAAAGAGTTAGTTCCAAATTTATGTCTCCCGAAATCATAAATAATGGGAGCTGGATTCCGCGAATCGCTGGAAATAGGTCCGCAAGAGTTATTGAGAAAACTCCTCGCTGGTTTAATTTCTGAAAGGTGTGAACCTTCATATTCGAATCAGCTTCAGTGCTGAAGTCCGCAACAAACTCCTTTCCAATATCAAGACCAACCTTGCTTGAGACAACGCCTCCGTTGTCATATACAACAGCATTTGACATTAATCGAGCCGAATTATACTGTTCCCGCTCTTTAATAACTGCTTGATCAATAAACATTGATTTATATGCTTGATAAAAGTTCCAATCTTGGACTTCGCAAATGGTTTTGCCAGCGATTTTAAGAGAGCACGACGAAACGATTGAACCAACCCCAGTAAGTAGTGGGTAAAATGCGTCGTGTCCACCATGTCCCTCAATTGAGAAGGTTAGGCGGGAATCAGGATTTAAAAGACCTTTATTCTGAAGCTGGTAACGAATGAAAGTTGGAGTGAAAATAACAGGCTCAAGAATATCGGTGTCGATTCTTTGTTCGGGATTGGAACCAATAGCTCCGGGCTGTAAAACGGAAGGAATAGACATACTCATTTTTTATATTATAATATAATATAAAATTTTATAAAAAAAAACTTAAAAAAAGAAGTATAGATTTTATTTACTGAACAACCTGAACCTGACCGTCTTTAAATAAAACAGTATTCTTGGAATGAACAAAGATAAAGGCTGAAGTGGGATTGTCGTCAATCATACCGAGGTCCATTTGGACTCCCCAAGAATCCTGTGAGAAGTCACCTCCCGCAGGTGATCCAAGAATATCATAAGCAACGCCGACACCATATAAGGCACCACCCTCAAGGACAGCGTTATCATTTGTCGTATATCTTTTATTGGTATTAACTGGAGAAATCGAGGTGTGAGATATCTGATTAAATGGAATGACGGAGTTCATGAAATTTCTAATAATTTGAGGGTCAACCTTGAGATTTGTTTTATCCGCTTTATATTGAGTGTCAATATTATAGTCAAGAGGATATCTTGCTCCGCCCTTGGTGAAAACCACTTGGTCAACATTTGCAATGTTTCCTGTTTTTGTGAGAGGATTGGTTGTCTGAAGGGAGTTTTGGTCTAAATTATTCAGATAAGAGCTTGTGATAAAGTTCATAAATACACTCTCAACCCGAGTCAAACCAAGGGAGAAATTAATGTTCGCATTGGTGGAGTTAATAGTGGAATAATATCCCGAGATTGAGTTATACTCAAAACCACCCATATCCTGAACCTTCTGCTTGTCTTCAGGTGTTGGAGAATGAGTCTCACAAACAAGTTTGCAATCGGTCAGCTCATAGAAGGCGTCAGTGTATCCCGAAGAAGAAGCGTCTCCAGCAGTATCAAAAAGGACCATAGAATCAGGGGCTAAATATAAATCGATTGTCAATCCACCAACACCGGCAACTCTTGATAATGGAATCGCACTCGTTCCACTTAAAAGACCAGTGGGAATGTGAATGCAAAACTCATTGCAATTGGTCCCAACACCTTCCTCAACAACAGAAGCCTTCTGTCCATTGGTACTTGGAAGAGATAGACCAGTCTCGCCAAAGTGACCAATCATTGACTGTTCTGAACTGGTTAATCCTAAATATGAAGAATAGAAGCGATTCGCGTGTCTAATGTGTTCTATAGTTTGCTTACTGGTAGCACTACTTATAACCACCTGATCAAGAACAGACCACATTCCAAGGCGAGAATCCATTGCTAATGTGTCAGCAGTCTCAACTCTCGCACGGGCTGAATTCTTGTATACATGAAGCTTGCCGCAAAATCTGACAGAGGAGGGAATAAGGACTTCTTCACCTTCAGCAATTGTGAAGGATATGACGGGTCGACCGTCTCGATAAGATTGGGAGGCATTTGAGTTCGAAGGGCGAATGTCCAAATAACGGTTGCTCATATTTTATAATATTTAATATATTAAAATATAAGAAAAAGAAAAAATAAACAAATGATTTTAAAAACTTAATACTCAACAGAAATCGAATCTCCTCGAATATTTATCCGTCTTAAATGGAAAACAAAGTTGTTCCATAATTTATTCTTGCTTGGAGTTGTTCCTTCATAATTGACCTGAAGATTAAAGTCTTTATTGCGAGTATCATAAACACCCTTGTTCAGAGCTAATGCCCTCGATACAAGCCAATTGCTATTAAAACAGGCAAGTGACTTCGCAGAGATATCCGCCTGAACAAGTGCCTTCGTGGTCTCAATTAGAGGCTGGGCGTCAATCGAAATCTTGGAACTCGTTTTTGAGCAACGGACTGGTCTGCTTGGCTGAAGACGACCGTCATAAAGGAACTGGAAATTTGTGACTTCGTCAGATATTCCTCGGAGTCCAGCACACTGCTCATTGAGGGTTCTGTCTTCAGTTAAATCGGTCGCTATGTTATAAGTACCAGTGCAAGAAACTCTTGCGGAATCAGTGTAAACGGTGGAATCTGTTGGTTGAGAAATGATTGCCTTACCCCGAGCATTATTCAGAGGGAGGCGAATATTAGCAGCAACTTCACCAGCCTGCTGCGAATATCTGTAATTTTGACAACTTAAGATATCCTGAACAATCACTCCCTTTTCTTTCATTGCCGCCAACATGTCACTCTCAAATCCGCTTCCCATATCAACTTCCTGAACAACCAATTCGACATTGCTTAAAGTATAGCTTGGCTTATATGCTGCGTTTACAGCTCCAAGTCTATCAGTCGCAGCCATAGAGACAACATAGTCTCCGTCATTTGCTGTGAAGGTTGTGGCGTCCGTTGATACTGCGTCAGCTGGGCTAAATGTGATTTCAGTTCCCGAGGCGTTAGTGTTAATTTGGTCGATTACAAGATCCTTATCTGTGGTTAAAACAGAACTGTTGTCTTTCTTTACAAGAGCAATTCTCTCTCCAACACAAAAGGGACAATTCTGCGGAAGTCCTGCTCCTGCGGCATTTCCTTGAGAGTTATCTTTCGCAAGGTGTATCTTGGCGATTGTGTTGCCGTTCGCAATGTTCGCGTCTGCTCCAGCAGTGGAACCATTACGGGATAGGAACACCGGATTGAGAGCAAGGCGTCTGCCTCTCATTACACTGTCAAGCTGGGTAATACAGCGACCAGCCTGCTCGAGAGTAATTACAATCTCAAGACCAGTCAGGAGATTGGGGAATACACGGTCGGACCTAAAGATTCCCGTTTCTAATGGAAGACACAATTTCGCAGTGTTAAAGGAATCATTGGTGAAAGCTGTGCGTTTATTTCCGGTCGTCAATGGATCTTCTTTAAAATATGGATTTGTCAGAATATCAGCACAATCAGATTGTGTGGACCCTTGAGTTCCTCGGGTGTTGGGATACCATAGAGTCGCTCCTTCAGTTAAAGCTCTTTTAGCCTTCTCCGAGTCATTGGTGTCAAAATCTCTCATAACTGAAACCATGGAATTGTATCCCTGAATCTCCTCAAGTAATACAGAACCCGATTCAGCTGCGGAATATATCCGAATATCTTTGATTAAAATTTGTCCGCCCAATTCAGGGTCAAGCTGGAGTTTGGTTGCTTCACCCGTTGCCGTTCCACCCTTTAATTTAATATCTGCCTGAAGATAACATTCTCTCGGCTGGAAGAACTTGGTTGTTGGAGGTACTTTAATTCGAACCTCTTGACCTCCCGAAAAGGAAAGACCATTTAATGCAGTGATTGCGGAAGAAGTTTGTACAATTGGAATTGTTGATTCAGCTCTCCAAAAAGATTTACTCATTTTATAATATCTTAATATATAAAAATAATTAAAAAAGAATTATGAAAAAAAAGATTTTAATTTAAAATCATTGGACTTGTCTTCCAATTGCTGCTCCTCCCTGTGCGGCTGAAGTCAATCCTTGAGTTGCTCCTCTCTGTGCTGATTCCAAGTCTGATTGGATTTTAGCTTGGTCACTTTTAGCTGAAGTGTCTGCTGCTTGTTTTGTGGGATCTATATCCAAACCTTCATTCACAGTACCAACGGCTGATAATGCTGTTCCGCCAACTTGTAATGCTAATCCAGCCGCCGCTCCAACTCCAGTGAACTCAAGTCCGGTTCCTAATATATCCAATAAAGCTCCTCCTATTTCTGCTCCTTGTTCATTCCATTTAAACTTCTTACCCTCAACCAATCCCTCTATTGCTGAACCCGCTGATAATGCTGCCCCAGCTATTCCGGCTCCTCTCGCCAATCCAACAGCCGCTTTCCCTATTACTTTCCCTATTCCTTTTTCAGCTGCCTCACCTGCTGCTTTAGCAACTGTCTTATCAGCAACTTTCTCTCCAGCTTCTTCTCCAGCTTCTTCTCCAATTTTCGAACCGGTTCTTGCCGATACTTTTGCCTCGTCTCCTGCTGGTCCTTCTCTTAATATTTCCTCCGTTGGTTGGATTCCTCTTGCTTGAGCTGTCTTAAAAAATATACCAGCTTTTCTTCCAGCAGTTCCTCCTCCGTATGCTGTTGATATAGTTTTTGAGGCGTCCACTCCCAATTCTGATTTACTTAAAAGTCCAGCTGTGGGTCTAAATTTACTTACTACACCCGCACCGCTTGGAAGCTTGGTTGCTTCGGCTCCTGATACTGCGACCTCTGAAAATCCTCCTCTTGCTGCAAGTTTCTCCGCTGCTAATTTCCCAGCAACCCTCGCCTCTTTTGCTTCGCCAACAGCCTTTGGAATAGCTGTTGCCTTACCTAATACACCAGCCGCCAATCCACCACCAGCTCCCTGAACCTTTAATTGAGCCAATCCTGCGACTTCTGTGTTGTCGTCCAATGTATCTTGGAGATCCTCTTTTGACTTGTCTATTTGTGCCGCGATTTCTTGATTGCTCTCGAATACTTGTGAGTTGTAATTCTGAAGACCCCGAACAAATTCGGCGTCCTGTGTTCTGTCAGACGATACAAATTCCATTTTATATTATTTAAAATATAATAAAATAATCTATTAAATAATTAATGAATATATTTATATTAATCTTCTACTTTCACATTTTCAGAAGGATATATTTTCTCATTAAAATTAATCCATATCTCGGCAGGGTTCTCGGTGAGCTTTAAAGTCATGAAATCATATTTATTTTTTATAGCCTTCTTATACATTTCACGGAAGTTTTTGTCGCCCGAGAACATACCCGAATATTCTTCAGATATTTTCTCCAATTCTGATTCATTGGTTAATTTACCAATCAAAACCCAATTCGCATTTGCTCGAATAGTGGGACTTGTCTTACGAAACAATTGCGTTGAGATAATTAAAAGCTGAATGTTTGAGTGGCGATAGCGACTGGATATATTATTTAAGGCGGTTGTCTTGTCTCCAAGGCAATCGTCAAGTACCAAACAAACAGAGGGCATTTCGTCCCGTTCATATTTGGCTTGAGCCTGAACTAAATCGTGAATCATTTTATCGTCATAATGGTCCTCACAATCAAAGGCTTGTTTTAAGAATCTCGAGGTTTGATCGTTGTTGATTGTGTTCGATATTATCTTCACATAATCAAAATAATCTTGACCATAGAAATCCTTATTGAGAAGCATATTGCTGATTATCGTCGATTTTCCCGTTTTGGTCGGCATAACCATGAGAACACAAGAACTTGGTGCCGGAAGGTTAGGGTGTAACGGTTTTATCTTCTGATTTGGTGGGTCAACTACCTTTAATATTTTTAAAGATTTACTCATTATATATTATTATTTAGATTTTTTTTTATTTTTCTTAACCCAAAACCAAAAACAAATACGAAAGCAACAACAATTGATATGCATTATAATTTATTAAATATATTTATTCGAGCCAAATTATATCCCGAGGAAGATTCATTTTATAACAATAATAAAAACAATCGAAATTGCATTTATTTTGTAATTCATTTCCATTCTTAACAAACTGAATCCTTTTCCTTGGAATAATAATTTGTATTTTATTTTTAAAATTCTCCCTGAAATATTGTGTGTTGATTTTACTGCTTGGGAGAATCAGAATAAACGGTTTATCTAATTCTTTTAATCTCGGCATTATTTCTTTACACTGTGAAAAAGGTGGATTACTAACAAGAATATCTCCTTCATTTGATTCGAAGAAATCATTGTCATTATGAATAACCTCAAACCCAAGTTCTTTTAAATATTCACCGCTTTTTCCGTCCCCCATAAATGCTTCCCATATTACTTTATCTTTCGGAATATATTCTTTAATATTATCCCACGCATATTTTGGAGTCATATAGTCGTCATGTTTTAAAAATGTTTTTGTGTGGAATAACGCCATTTATTATATATTATATCTTATTTTTTCTTTTTAACCAAATGAACTTTATCAATTTTATAGGCTTTTGATTTAGGATTGATTGCTGCGTACACTCTTGCATATGCCCATTGTTCGTCACTCTTCACCTGTTTTCTCACAGAGCTTGGATTCGAATAGAAAGCCCCTTGACCCTTTTTAAATATTGTCTTTAATCCCTTTAATTCATATCCTGAAATATCTGATATCTCTTTTAATGAATGCGATTTCGATAAAGGTTTGATCTTATGTTTTCGATTAAAATCCTGTTTATATGTCATTTATTTTATCAATTATATTAATTTAAATTTTAGAGTCCTCAAATATTTTTTTTGAGGACCCTATTTCATTTTTGAGGACCCTATTTCATTTTTGAGGACCCAAGCACAAAATAAAGAAAACCTATGTCTTGCCGTCATGAAACAAAAGAAAAGATAATCAACTTATTACGCATAAAATATCAAGAGTCCTCAAAGTCCTCAAAGTCCTCAAAAAATATAAAATAAAAATCAAAAAATTAAGAAAGTGAAATCAATAAATTAGATAAAGTAATTTTACAATTATTTATATTATTTTTGGGGACTCTTGGGACTTTGGGACTTTTTGGGGACTCTTAAAATAAATGATTAAAAAACCCGGGCTCCCCATATCTTGCGGGCTTTGGAGGTTGGACTGCATTCTGAACCATATTGCGGAAATGGATTTGTTCCGACTGTTTGCTTTCTTCTTCTTTCTTCTTTTGTTTTCTTGCCCTCCGTTTCGAATCATACCCCTCAATAGCTGCTTCTTGTAATTTAACCAACATATCTTGAGGGAGATCCTCAAGTGAAAATGATCTTTTTTCAGGTACAGGAGCAGGAGCAGGAGCTGGTTTTGGTTTATCCTCCACTTCTTCTCTTAATTTCTGAATTTCCTTCTTCTTCTTTTTGGATTGCAGTTCCTTTAGTTCTTTCTTTTCTGCGGCGGCTGCCCTTCTTTTTGCAAGACCCTTTTCACGACCAATCCTCAAGCGTTCCAATTGAGCCTCTGTCATGACTCTTTTCTTTTTAACCGGTTTCACAGGTTCCACGGTTAACTCTTTCTTTGTTTTCTTCTCAACAAATATATCTTCCTCGGGAATAGAAGATTTCTTTTCGACCTCGGGAAGCTGTGGTTCAGCTTCTGCGATTACAGCCTCAACAACATTATCGTCGTCTGATTCTAATTCTTCTTTAAGTGGTTCGGGAGCTTCCTCAATAAATTCAGTTTCTACTTTCGGCAATAAATCCATTTATACTTTATAAAAATATAATAAAAATATTTATGTAATTTTAAAATAATTTACATAATTTTGGAAAAAGATAATATAAAAAAATCTAAATTAAAATAGCCACCAACCTCCTGACAATCTTTCGACCTCTTTCTTCTCTTCTCTTTCTTTGATTTTTATTTTGATAAATAAGATATCTTGTTTAATATCAAATAAACTCTTATCGATTTCTTTTAATAGTGAGATACAATGATCCACTGGTTTCGGGTGAGGCTTATCTGTCTCAATATCCATTTATAATTTACTAAATATTAAATTTATAAAATTATCTTTCTTAAAATAAATATAATAATGAGTGAAACAGAGGGACAGCTTCAGGATTATTCAGTTGACCAATTAGGCGGTTTTGTCGTCATGGTTGCTGGAGCGATAGGTTCTCTTTTGTTGGTGGTTTGGCAGAGCAAGTGTCATTGCAAAGTCAATTGCTGTTATTTGTTTCAGTGTGAAAGACGACCACCTTCAGAAGAAGAAATGAAAGGTTTAAAAGAACAAGCTCAAAAATTAAAAGATAAGAAAGATAAAAAAGATAAAGATAAAGACCTTGAGAAAGGTAAGGTGGACAGAGGTTCACATGAAAAGGAACCGGAACCGGAACCGGAGACATTGGTCCCGTCACCATAAAGTATTATAAGCCCAATAATTAGGAGTGTTCTTGTCGAGATAAGTTAATTTTCCCTCTTTGTTTTTAATAGCACTTGCACGCCTTCGATATTTATCTCTTCTCTTTTTGTCATTGTGGTCAAGGGATTTATATTTTCCAATTTTATCTTTAAAATGTTGATATCTTTTATCCCCAAAATTTATCTTTTTAACTTTCCCATTTGGTCCCTTGACATATACAGAATATTTCTTGTTTTTAGCTTTACTCACAAAAGGCTTGTACAATATAGGCTTCCCGTCTTTCGTTAAAGGCATTTTATATATTAAGAATATAAATAAAAAAATATGTTTATATTTAAAAATTAAAATCTATTATAAGGTATATAAAAGAAATGAGTGAACTAACTGATTCCGAAAGAATTAAAAAGATATTGGATCAATATGAAAAGAAAAGAGCAAGAGAAAAAGAACGATATCTTTTGATAAAAGATACAGAAGATTTTAAATTAAAAAACAGACAAAGAGCAAAAAATCATTACGAGAAAAATAAGAATGCAAAAAAGGAAAAGTATGATAAAGATAAAGAATATCTCACAGCCAAATCTCAATATTATTATTATAAAAAGAACAATAAATTAGATATATTCGAGGAAAAATATCCGCATAAAATCAGCATTTTAAAGGCAAGAAACTATCCGATAGTTTAAAATTCTCGATAATTAAATAAATACTTTTTAACCTTTTTTTTAATATAATTATTTTTATCATGTCTTATGGTAATAAAAATGATTTAATTTGATAATAATTTAATTATTAATTATTTTCTATGCGTTTCTATTTAAAGATTATTTTCTATAATATATATATAATAATGAGTGAAAATAAGATTGACAAAAAAATATCTGAATTAAGTAATATGGAACCATTTACCCTCAAGGAAAAATATAATATCTCACATGCCCAAAAACTATTACACACACCGCTTCTCGACGAAGAATGGAAGGGTTCCTTAAGGAAATATCTGAAGCACGGAAAGAATGGTGGCGTGGAGGTCGAATATACTCAAAATGATATTGGGCGACTAAACATTAAAGTCAAGGGATTAAAGAAGAATGAAGAGTCTCGTTGTCAAGCCACAATGAAGAGGGAAATAAAATCAGCTCTATGCTCAAGAGATTATGTTGATTTGGATATGGTTAATGCCCACCCTGTATTTGCTGAACAGGTGTTTCAGAGCCTTGGATATGAAACTCCTCTCTTGACGGTATACAACAAGACACGCAATCAATTCTTTCATAAAATGGAAAAATATGGGATCACCCGAGACCAATGCAAGGTTCTTCTTATGAGGATTCTTTACAATGGCGGGATTGAGGGTTGGTGTTCAGATAACCAATTCCCAGCAAGCAAACTCCAAGATTCCTTAATGTATTCTTTAGAACAGGAAATGAAAGAAAATTCACAGAAACTTTTAAACACAAATGAATTGTTAAAGTATCGATTGGAGGCAATCAAAAACAAAGGTGCTGATTATTATAATCTTGACGGAACAGCTCTTGCTTATTATCTTCAGACAATCGAATGCAAGTGTCTTCTTGTAATGTATAGGAGACTTATTACTTCAGAGCAGAGAGTCGTTGGAGCCTTAATTCATGACGGTCTTCATTTACAAAAGAAATATAAGAAAAGCGAAGACGAACCGGAAGAAGATTTTGGTCCATTAATTAAAAGATTAAAAAATGTTATATATGAGGAAACAGGAATTGGCGTTGACCTTAAGATTAAAGATTTTGAGCCGATTCCGGAGCTGGACGATATTATAGTTGTACAATCAGACAAAGAGGGCGGTGATTATATCACAGATAAACTTAAGAACGATTATGTCATTTCACAGGAGAGAATCTTTATGAGAGTCAATAATGTGTGGACCAGCAATGAAAAAGTAATCAAAAGAGGATTGATTAAAGCTATTGGAAATATGAACATATTTTTTGGAAAAGGTGAAGATATTGTTCCATATTCGACAATGGCTAAATCTTGCAATCAAATGCTCCAATATGTTGAGCCAACTGAAGACGAAGATTTCATTGATAAATTGTGGACAAGTAATCTCCAAAAATTATGTTTTAAAAATGGATATTATGATTTTAAACAAGGAAAGCTTGTTGATTATGATTTAGACACTCACACCACAATCAAGATTAATCGTGATTTTAATAAGGCAGATCCTGAATATATTCAGCAAGTATATGATAAGATTCTCAATCCAATTTTTAATAATGATAAAGAACTCATGGATTGTTGGCTCAATTATATTGCCCGAGGAGTTGCTGGTCATATCGAAGATAAGAATTGGGGAGTTGGTATTGGTGAGCGTGACTGTGGAAAGGGTGTCCTTGTTGGACTCTTGGAATCTTGCTTTGGTGAATATTGTCGGTCAACTAATTCAGAAAACTTCCTTTATAAAAATAATGGTACAGATTCAGCAAAGGCTCTGTCATGGCTGGTCCCCTTTGAGTTTAAGAGATTACTATTGACCAACGAAATCACAAGGGATTCTCAAGGGAAATTTAAAATCAACGGTAATGTCCTTAAAAAGTTGAGTTCCGGTGGAGATAAGATTGAGGCACGAGTCAATCATAAAGACGAAATCAATTTTAAGATTCAGGCTCGTGTCTGTATGTTCTGTAATGATTTACCTCCAATTGAGCCAGCAGATACAAAGGAGACTTCTTATTGTTTCAGATATCCGTCCAAGTTCCTTAACAAGGGAGACGAGCGACTTGGAAAACCACTATTGAGACCAAAGATTATTCAGAAAGAGAATGACGAGTTCGAATATATAATGGACGAAAACGGAGAAAAGATAATGGAAAATGTCTGCAACTTCTATCCCAAAGACGACGAGATTAAACATTGGGCAAAGTCTCAAAAAGTAATGGACGCATTTATTGAGATCTTATTCACACATTATGGAGAAAGAACTGAAGTCCCTGAATGTATGAAAGAGGAAATGAATGAGTTCCAACAAGAAGAAAGGGAAGAGGATAAGTTCCTCTCATTATTTAGATTCCCGGGTGATATTAATTGGGAAGAAGACTCGAAGGATTTTGTTTCTATTGCTCAAATAAGTGTGTTATTGAGAAAGGCTCAAATTAATTTATCAGCTCAAAAATATAAGAATTATTTAACACCCAAGGGAGCCATTAAAGGTAAGAGAAAAATGGAAAGCACAGGCAAGAGAGAGGCTTGTTGGGTCAATATCCAAGTTGACGAGGATAAGGTGGAGCAAATGAAATATGCTATTGACGACGACTAATAACCTGATTTTTTGCGAGCTTGAGGTGGAGGAGCAGGAGGCTTCTCGAATATTTTAACTTTAATTTTTTTACGATTTTCTTTATTATTAAGAATTTCTTCTTCCATGTTTTCCGGCAATGGTTTCGGTTTACTTTTCTTTTTTTTAGGCATTTATATTTAATATATATATAAATATTTATTCCTCAACTTTTTCACTCACTTCTTTAACAACTTCTTTAACAGCTTCGACAATATCTTCCTTTTCGTCGGGTTGATCGTCAGCCGGGCGGAGACCCTTTGCAACTTGAGAATCATGAATCTGCTTTGCCCATTCTTGAGCTTCTCTCATTTGTTCTTCAGATAACATAGGATTAGAAGATTTATCGCTCATTGTTTATTTATAATTATATAATATAAAAAAAATATATTTTATAAATTATAAATAAAATGTCATTGATAATTTGCTCGAATGAAATTCCCGGTTCCGGTGTCAGAGCTTCAGAGTTCCAAGCACCTTTCTCATTTCACAATCACCTTGAGCAACCTTTAAAGATTCCCGCTGATTCTGAAGTTGCAGTCCAAAGTTTAAAAATAAATAAAGAAGGGTCAATCAGCATAAGTCCTTCCACTGTTTGGTATGAATATTTTGGAATAGCACCAACGGCAGCAAATAAAAACAAAAGAACTTCCACGGCTCATTATGTTGATTTTAATATTGACGGTCCGAGAGAAGCCACAGTTGATTCTTGTGCGAGGGATTTCATATCTCCAGCACTCAACAGAGGTGTACCTAATCCCGAGACTTTTGGGCTTGCAGCTGCGGTCCCTAAAAGAGACGCTGGAGGCAATGATTTTGAGGGCTGGGATATGACTTTCCAGCAAAGAACAAATGCCTCGGGTCTTAATAGTAGACCCACAAATTGGACAAATAAATTTGGAACCAGTGGACTTGCCGGTGGTTTATCATATAATTCAGCCTCTCACACATTGACTGCAACTGGGAAGACAGGATCAGCCCGTTCTTTAAATCAAGCTATAGGAACCACAACCCCCCTCGCATTAAACAACGGTGTCTTCGAGGTTGATTTAACTAATCTTAAAAAAGACTCAACAAATGTCAGTTGGGGTGTGGGTTTGACTCGTAACCAAACAAAAGCGGGGGTTGTCAATACATTATACAATCCTCAAGCAACCGATAATTTCTTCCCTGAAATTGAGTGTGATTTTCTTGTTGGTGGATTCCAAGATCCCGGAACAACTTCCAATCGAAAGATATATGCTTTCCATTTAGTTGAGGAGAGCGATAATCCTCTTTATGACGCTGAACAACCGCTCTCAATGAAACAAATTGATTATAGAAATAATGGAGATTTTACTGATTATTATAATTGGTCCACAAATGACGCAAATAAACAATATCAAAAATTAAGATATACTGTGAACAATGAAGACATAAAAGTCGAATTATATTCAGGATCTTCCAAAAGTTATGAAACCCTTATTGATACAACAGGAGCCAACGCGACTAAAAATAAAAGATTTAAGCCGTTATGTGATACTTGCAGAAACTTATATCCCTTTATATTTGTTCAGGGGAAACCAGCGGGTTCCCAGCCTTTCATGACGATTGACAGTTGGGCGGGAAGGACTATTTCAGGATTTAACTATGGAAGCCCTCTGAATGATTGGTGGGCATATCTTGCCTCTGTAAATTTACAGACAACCCTCGGCAAGTCTATTGATACACGGCAATTTAATCAGTTTGACGCTGTCAATATAGCGGTTAATCATGATTTTAAAGGAATAAATGCTTCGGGATTATTTGAGGATTATGTATACAAGCTCATTGTGGCTGAAAGCGTTGATTTTGAGTCCGCCAAAGCCAATGCGGCTGTCTTCCTTGGATATAAGGACCAAACTGAAGTGTCACCAACTTCTGTCAGTGCTTCGGGCGTTGCTCAATTTTTATCTGAAGACGCACCAGCTCTTAAGTCAACAACAAATATCTTTGTTCGATTAAACAATTATAATGTTAAGTCATATAATGCAGGGCAGTCAGCAGCGTCAAAGATTATATATGCGGCACCAAGATTCTCAACGGGAACAGCAGAGTCAACGGGTGCTTTGTTCTTCGAAAGTCCGGAGCGGGTATATATAGATCTTAACAATCCCTCTGAATTGGTCTCAAATATGTTTGATATATCAATTGTTAATGAAGACAACACTTTGGCGACTGACTTAAGAGGCAAGTCTGTCGTTGTACTTCATATCAGACAGAAGAAGGTCCTGAAATAAACAGGGTCCTCAAAGTCCTCAAAGTCCTCAAAAATAAATAAAATAATTGTAATTTTTAAAATTAAGTATCTCTCTTTTTAATAAATATCTATTCAGAAAATCTCAAAATATTTAATTATTTTTTGAGGTCTTTGAGGACTTTGAGGTCACATTGCAAAAATAATATATTTATATTAAATATAAATGGTCAAAGTATTGGAATTATTCTCGGGAACAAAATCGATTGGTAAAGCATGCGATAAATTAGGTTGGGAATCTGTTTCAGTTGATTTATTGTTGCCCGCCGATCACGAGTGTGATATAATGGATTTTGATTATAAACAATATCCCAAGGACGCCTTTGATATAGTGTGGGGGTCTCCCCCGTGTGTCGATTATAGTTGTCTTCAGTCATGTTGGTTAGGAAGGAAGAAAGCTGACGGGATAGTATACACAAAAGAAATTATGGATAAAAATATGAAAGAAGCAGACAAATTGGTTTTAAAAACATTTGAGATTATCGAATATTTTAATCCTCATTATTGGTTCTTGGAGAATCCTCAAAGGGGAAGATTAAAAGATAGAGACATAATGAAAGATAAACCATATTATGATATTTCATATTGTATGTATTCAGATTGGGGATATGAAAAACGAACAAGAATTTGGACAAATAAAAAGGATTGGAATAATTTAATATGCGATAAAAGTGGAAAATGTGGAAATATGATTGAGAGTCGTCATAAGATAGTTTGCGACGGCGGATATGATAAAAGAAAGAGACACAGAATAAATGTCTCAAAAGAAGTCCACACCGTGGGAGAGAAAAAAGGCAAAGTGGATTATAAAGACGGAACGAATAAATTGGATAGATATAGAATCCCCGAGGATTTAATCTTCAGTTTATTTCTTGATTAAAAAACATTTCATAATATATAATGGAAAGAATCTCAATTTTAACGCCAACTTATAATCGGTCGAAGTTTCTCCCTTTGTTTATTCATAATTTAAAAAATCAGACATATCCTCACAGGCTTCTCGAGGTTGTAATTGACGACGACGGAACTGAACCCTTTTCAGATAATATCCAAGGATTACAGATTGATTTATATCCGATAAAATTGATATATCATAAGAATAAAAAGAAAAGAACTATTGGAGAAAAAAGAAATAATCTTGTTAAGTTATCAACAAGTAAAATATTGATAAACATGGACGACGACGATATATATAATCCAGCATATATCGAACATTCATATTTAACATTAAAAGAATTAAAGTGTGGATTGGTGGGATCAAATCAAATGATTTTCTGTTATCCGGAAAAGGACTTTAAAATGACGGCTATAAAATGCGAAAGTAAACGGCAAATTCACGAAGCCACTATGTGCTATTATAAGAAATATTGGAAATCAATGGGTGGATATTGTAAAAACTCAAGGGGAGAAGGTGTGAATATGATTCAGGAACAAGATAAAAAGGTTGGATTAACAGACATAAGGCTTGTTATGTGTTGTATAGCCCACGACGGCAATTCAGTTGATAAAGAACAATTCGACCTTGAGACTCATAAATTAGATATAAATTATGAGGGTCCCGAGGTTCCCATTTTAAAGCAAATAATGAGTATAAAATAAAAATAAAATATATAAATATAAATATAATGGAAACACCACCAACCAATTCATATGTTGATCTTCAGATAATAGACTGCAACCGACAGCATTCAGTTCAGGCGAGGTCGGGAAATAATACAAATCCCGCACTTTTTACGAATGAATTGGGTGAAGGGATAGAATTAGAGGTTGGGGACAGAGTCGCTGTACAAGGAGCTTATATATCAGAAATAGGAGCAGGACAAGACACAATCGAACTAAAAGGGAAAGCATTGCAATCGGAGAAAACTATAACTTATATAAAAGAAGATAATAAATTTCCAACAAGTTTAAGTCAAACAGCTTCTCCTTTGATTACAGGATTCCAAGATTTAAAGTCAAGCGAGGTTCCGGAAACATTTATTCCTTCAGATAATGAGACAAAAATCACTTGTGAATATTATTTGTCAGCCAATGGAGATTCCGGTTATATGTTCCTTCCAAGAAGATTTGGATTTTCGGAACCTAATTCTGCTTTAACTGGGGCAAACGATATTAAATATTATGCTGATAATTGGTTAAAAAATGATAGTATAACAAACGGAAGAGCGTGGTTTGAGCAAATAGACGACCAATTTGTCTCGGACGATTTTATGTATATTGACACCTCTGAAGCTAATGACTCAACAACCGGATTCTTCAGATTAAAGAATGACGGTCAAAGATTCACATTAATGAGAGCAGTCGATCAAACATTTAATTTGAGACACACGAGATTTAATGAAGACGGAACCACAACAAACATTGCGGTTCCAAATGGAGAAAAGGCGTCACATTATAAATATAAAATTTATAGAAATAAAGTTGATATTAAAGTTAATGCTGGATTTAATTCACCGGAAAACATTGGAGAAGAAATAACAAGTATCTTAAAAAATGCAGAGCCTCCCAAAATATTCCAACAGAAAATCGAAGGTGTTATTCATGATTTAACTATAACTTATGAAACTCCAACATTTAAACCTTTTTTATGTGCCTCAACGGGGACAATCGATAAGGACCGTTGGAGGGAATATGCGAGGAGGTCTCAAAGTGCGGTTGGTGCTAATTCTCAACATTTTTTTGACTATAAATCAAACTTTTATAATGTTTATTGTAAAAGACCCGAGATAAGAGAAGCTGGTCAGAATGTAAATAAAACAGCTGACACGAATATTGGGTGGAATCTATTCAGTGAAGTGTTGGAAGCAGATAGAACGACGGCAACAATTGAGACGGAGATTCCTTGGGAGAATGCTTCTTTATTTGCTCCATTGTTTAAAGCTCAAGGATTATATCCTGAATTATTTAACAATTTTAATGCCCAAGAAATACAGCCCTTTTTTAATGGAACTAAAAATTCAGTTGACAATATGAGATTCCTTCATATGTCGAATAGGAATGTTGCTGAATTTAATCTTGTTATTGGTGGAGATAATATGTTCACAGAAACAGCACCAGCACAAACAGAACAAAGTCTTCCTCTGTTTTTTAAATATCAACCTGAAAACGCAGATAAAGAAACAGACGGCTCAAGCACAAGTGATTTGTCATATGGATTCGCAACAAAGAGGGAGGTTACTCTTGTCGGAGGAGCTAAAGAATATTTTATCACGCTTCACCCTGAATTGATTGGAGGAATTAATGCGAAACTATTCACACATAGCGGGGTTGATAAATTGGTAATTTACAGATCACTTGGTTTTGATTTAAGTTTTAATGCTTACGGGTCAGCCTATATGATAGGATTTAATGGTCGATTGGAGTATGATTTCGGACAAGCAAATGTTTGGGGGATAGGAAATAAAAACAAAAAGATTCAGGAAGACCCTCCTGAATTTGTTGCTCCTTTTCAGATAACAGGACAGAACTTGAGACAAAATTATGTTGGAGCCAATAACCCAAGATTTGGATATGATACTGAAGAGTCAAGATTCTTCTTTAAAGATTTACACACACCCGAACTCACAGGTCAAACAGATTATGGAGCGGGAGACACGGGAACAATTGCGGGGACTGGAGATCCACCAACTGGAGCTTATGCCTTCCCACTCGATAACACAACAAATGCGAATCGTGTTGTTTATAAAATTAATAAGAGAATCAATGAATATGTATATTCACCTGACATGAGACCATATGACAGAAGCTTTATCACTAAATATGCTTTCCCCGCACCAAATGCTTCGGGTACAGGTGGACCATATCCTGACCCAACAGCAAATCCCAAAGATACAGCGAGGAAGATATCTGATATGAATAGAAATATCACACCTTGGTCAATTATAGATTCACCGACAGGAATATTTATAAATGATTTTGGATATACTAAAGAACAATTCCCAAATTCTCTGTGGGGATTGTTGGGTTGGACATATGATTCTTTGCAGGCGAACGGAAGCCCAACAAATAACAGATTGCAAAGAGTTGATAATTTTAATAAAGAAAAATTAAGTATTCCAACAACAAACTCCGACATTGTTTCTTCAGATACAAGAGATTTTATTGTCAATCAATTCGGTGCCGTATATTTTACAACACAACTTCCAACTCCCTCAATGGTTGGTTCAGACACAACCGCCGACGGAAGAACAAGGCGGCTTCAGTATACTCCACCAATATCTCAAGGAACTGTATCAATTGGATTGACAGCTCCCAACCTTCCAAGGAAAATGCTCAAACCATATTATTGTATAAGGTCCGATATTATCGATAAGCCTCATTATTTGGGAGGCGAAGACAATGAAGCAAAGCTCAGCGTTGTCGCTGTGGCGGACAAACAATATTCAGGTAATGATTTTATATTCAGTTCTGAAAGTGACTATGTTTTCACAATAACAAAGAAAAAGAAAATAACAAGTATCACAACCAGCATTCATGATCCAAACCAATCCTTTGCAAGTGTCAACGAAGATTCTGCTGTTATATATAAGATATCAAAGAACACAACGAATCGATTGGATATAGCGGCTCAAGTAATGGCTGCGAACGAACCCAAAAAAAAATAAAGGTTAATATATATGAAAA
>Ga0075468_10000155_pt1 | contig 23609 bp, 14 predicted proteins | sample DEB08_DNA_12_FD_77578 | JGI IMG/M metagenome (GOLD analysis project Ga0075468, IMG submission 77578) | Aqueous microbial communities from the Delaware River and Bay under freshwater to marine salinity gradient to study organic matter... | ecosystem: Environmental > Aquatic > Marine > Coastal ...
AAGGTTACAGGTGATTACGATACTGTTTATATATTTGAAGGTCCAGTTAACGCATTCTTTACAAAAAACTCGGTGGCGGTAGCCGGTATCACCGAAAGAGGTCGTTCCTTTACTAATAGACAACAACAACAGTTAGATAGCACGCTGAGGTTCTATGATACTGTGTGGATCCTTGACTCTCAGTGGGTTGATAAAGCTTCCCTTATAAAGTCAGAGGCATTACTTCAACAAGGAGAGCGTGTGTTTATATGGCCGGAGAAGTTCGGTAAAAGGTTTAAGGATTTTAATGATATTGCCATAGCATGCAAGGTAGATGAAATCAGTCATGATTTTATCAAAAAAAATACCTTCAAATCACTTGAAGGTATTGTAAGGTTATCTAAAATTAAGCAATATCAGTCAGTTAAACACCTCTAAACTGCGGGTTGTCAGTCTGTGCAAGATAACCTCTAAAGGACTCAGTAAGAGAAGCTAGCTCTGTTGCAACGCGTGTAATTTTACGTTGCTCAGATTGTTTCATACGATCGAAAATAGTATCTGCTTCTGCACTTGCAAGTACACTCTGGATTGATGCCTCTTGCCCGTTAAGTTTATGGAGGAATGCATCCATCTCACTAACCCATCCTTCAAGCTCTTGTTGCATCTGTGCTGCAAGATCACTAGTAGCTTGAGCAGCCCGCATGGCAGCATCATCAGCTTCAGCAGGATCAGGCATTTGAGCATCAAACTCAGACGCCTCAGTTCCATCATCTAGAGATGCTTCCATTGCATCACGATCAGCTTCCAGCTCATCCAACTCATCTGCTTCTGTAAGTACCTTAAAAAATCTATTTTCAAACTTTGTCATAATATTATTTATGCCGAGAATAAATAATTTATAGTATGAATACTGAAAATTCTCCATATGTTACAAAACCAAATGATAATAATATTAGACATAACCTAGATACACGTAGGCAGTTAGACAAATATAAGGGAGAAGAAGAGTCACATAAGGCATCAAAGATACTACCTCATGAAATGGAAAATATAAGTAAGTTTCTTGGTGATACATTTACCTCTTTAACTCAAATACGCAATATTTTAACTGCAGCCGGTAAGAATAAAGAGATAAGTTTGCACGTTCTAGATAGTATTCAGGAAAAGATTGACACTATTAACAAGATAGTGCTTGAAATTCCGGAAGAATTGGATAAAATAGGTATATGATCATACTTAAATCGTTGGTACTTACGATAATACTATCCACCCTGCTTGCATTAGGCTTAAGAAATATTTTAGGCTTCTGGGAGGGCTTCTGTTTAGCCTTTGCTCTACAGACTATTATATCATTTGTCTTCTCTTCTTTAAAAATAACAAAAGAACAAGATATCGCTGATGAATATCAAGCAGAAATTGATGAACTAATCAATATGTGTACAACTACAGTAGAGTGTCCCTGTGGCAAACGTCAGCTCGAAGGGGTAGTTTTTGTTGGTATTGATAATACGTTTGATTGTGAAGATTGCGGTAACACATTTAAAGCTGACATAAGCGTTACACCTACCTTATTAACGGAGCCAACTGATGTAGCTACAACATTTGACGACCTTCTCCAAAAACAAAAGGAACTTTGATATAATAATGTTATAATATGAAAACATTTGAGTTTAACTTAAAAGACGGAACTAAGAAGGTAATGGAATTAGATGAGTTTGTTCGCTGGGCATGCCTTCTAGAAGGTATAGAGAAAGTTTCAGAAAAGCTCGAAGAGGCAGGTGTTCCACAAAGTGATGGGTCATGGGTTAAGCCATTAGCATTTGAAAAGTACATTAAAGAAAGATTCCCTGCGATGCAACACGATATTAAGTGTGAAGTTGCTCTCGGTAACCTTTAACTAACTATAGGTCTCATAAAGAAGACGTGCGAGAGAGCCATCGTTGCAGCCATGTAGTATAACTGCATTGTCGAAATCGACTGGTGCATCAAACTCCCACTGACCTGGAAAGCCGTTTGTATCATCACCTATCATAATGTACCTCGTAGGGTCCATAGGGTCCATCTCTACTCTATAATTTTGTGTTCTAAAGCAGAATTGTATTAGTTTAGTCTCATGTGATAGAGGTACAAACTCCCACTGACATAAGACATCCCAAGCAGTGTTAATTTCTGCAACATGCTCCCATATTTTTGAATATACATCAATTTTAGGTGGGTATACAGCAGCTCCAACTAGATGTTTACATAGTTTTACTAGTTTACCATGTCCAGATACTGTAGTCGTATCACCAAAGTTACCCATAAACGGTTTCTTACACTTTCTATAACCCGCGTCTAATTTATTTGCCCAATTTTTACAAAGTGGTGTCATATCTAACTCGAGCCATAGCCACGGTAACTTATTATCTTGCTCTAAAAGGTAGTCTGCCGTCCACCTCCAGTAAAAATTTGGACCTACAGGCCACCCTGCGGGTCCGTCACCGGCAAATGCATGGAAATTCTGTTTTTTCCAATCTATATCCTTAGTAATACCATCATATACTCTCATACCATAGTCCTTATCAGACGGCCGGCATACAACAAGCAGCTCATGCTGATCATAAGGACCAAATAAATTAAAGATCTTAATAAAATCTTCAATTAGATTATCGTCAGTATTTGAGACAGGTACTACGAGTAACATACAAGTAATTATCTACTTAATTTATAAGTGCTACGTATCAGGGTTAATCACAACCTGATTAAAGCCAAATGGATCAGTAATTAAGTTATTATTCTCACCATATGTCTTATCTATTTCATAACACAGCGGTGGGTATACGCAATAAGGGTTTGGATAATTAGGATAATTAGGATAATTAGGATAATTAGGATAATTCGGGTAACATGGGTAGTTAGGATCAATCGAATATGGAACACATGGTGGCTTATCCGGTGGGAATACTCTTTCACATCTACATGTATTACAGTTAAAGGAATAACCTTCTGGACATTCAATATTCGGATGATCTGGGTTACCGGAGCAGTTGAAGTAAGGGCATGGATCTACTGGAGGTGGGTCAACCGGACGATCTGGTGGGATTACACTAGTAGTTAAAATGTTATTATCAACCCATACTGCTGGCCAAGCCCTGTTATTGTATTTACTTTGTAGATTAATAATAGAAAATAGAGTGTCATCATGTATACTAATGCTATTAATCAGAAATTCTTGTATATTGTCATAATAGGACTCCATCACTAGCGCTATCGGCTGTACAATCTTTGTATACTTACCATCTGCAAAATTTATAAGTATTTGCGCGGATAACTCCCTAATATGAGTTGTTGTAGGTTCATATCTATGTTCATATGTACCTAATATACTACCACCTATCCTACCATCCTGAACTTCTGGTAAAATCGATTTTTCTCTATAGTTATAAACTACATCTCGTCTATAAACCTCACGCTCTGAACCATCGCCCCAGTCAATTGTAATATTCAAAGCTAAAGCATCCCGCTCGGATATACCACCTACGTCTATACCAACTATATATTCACCCTTATAGACAAACTGACTTTCATAAACCGTTTCATTCTCTAAAGGCCTTAATAGGCTAGTTTTAACTACATTACTCATACTATATACATAAAAGGTTATTACTTACATCACGCTTTATATTAAACGAACCACCAGATGTTACATTAACATCAGCAAAGGATGTCTCTGTACTAAAGGCAGTCGTTCTAAGTGTAAGATGATCTGGATTAAACCTAACTACCCTTGCAAGTGTAAGCGTACCATCTCTCCATTCAAACGTACAATCGTGAATATGACTAAAATTATTTTGATCTAATAATATATAAGAAATCTTTAATTTATTATGTAAACTATTATACGATAACTTAACGGTCTTAATTTTTTCTGGAGCAAAATTAGCAACAGCTCCTTCATAGCTTGTTTTAAACGTCTCAAGACAACCTTCATCTATATTTGTAGGATATACTTTAACAGTACTGTTTGATGTAATATCGTATTGGTAAATCTCAGGGTAAACGTACCAGAAGTTCTTTGGTAATATCTTATCTGTTATAAGGTCACGATCTAAAACGTTGAATACTGCAAAGAATACAGCACCTTCACTGTTACATGACTTAATATCCGTAACATAGAGTGTATTAGATATAGTTGTAAGTGTATTCTCTGTATCTATCTCAAATACAGTGTTTGCGGTACTAGGCTTAGTGAATTTACCCTCATTATTATACTTTATCTTATCAATAACTAACCTAGATGGTGTTTCAATAAATATTGAATCATTTACTATATTGAAATCTACAATATTATTTCTTAAATCATTTATTACTTCACTATTATACTTAAAGAAGGTATTACCTAACGCATCAACAAGTGGTTGTGATAGTGCCGTACCTTGATTCTTAACATATACGTCACCTGACTGTATTATACGGTCAACGTTAACCTCACCACTTGAATCCGTGTTAATATTTGAAATAACAGTTTTATTTTTATCGTTAGTTATACCTATATACTTATAACCGTCTGTTTCATAACTAAACGGCTTATCTACGAGATTAACATCAGTAAACCTACCACAATTATATTTTTGCGAGCCTGCAATATCTCTCGCGTCAAGCCACCTATCTAAACTATCAGCCAATATATCATAATAGTAATTAAACGCACCTGGATAAGTTACATCTGTTGTTTTAAGGGGGTCTGGTAGCAAAGTACCATCTTGTTTTGTAAACTCTCCACCATCTCTCCAAATACCTATCTTATTCGTAGTAAAGTCACTTTGCGTTTCAAAGTTATTTTCAATATCACCTATATTACACACTCGTATACCACCAAGTTCTTGATAAGGTGTGAATTCCCTTAGATTTATATATAGCGGCTCTGCCTCTTGCTTAAATCCACCTAAATTAGCGCGAATACCGGACCTTTTTGTGTTAAAATCACATGCCGCTGTAGAATAGTTAAAATTATAACCCTCATCAAACGTATCATCAAAAAACTCATGACCGTTAAGCTGTAAACTTAATATGAAGCTTTTTGAAACTGTATCTCTTTGCTGCAGACCCTCAGGCTTGAACAAAGCATATTCGTTACCGAAACTATCATACGCCATCTTACGTATCATACCCTTATTATACAAATCGGTAAAGTTAAGCTTATAACTCATCCGATTTAAATTCAAGAACTCTTGTGTTTCTCTTTGCTTAGTGGTATAAGGCTCAAATGTGAGCGATTTATTCGTAATTTTAGGGTCGCCTGTAGCTATACCACTACTTATATTACGTATATTATCATTAAAGTCAAAAGTATACACATAAGGATAAGAGCTTAGTGTATTCACCCCTACATTACCGTAAATATTAGGATCCGGGAAGATATATACTTTATTATCCTCTAGATTAGCTGTATCAATCTCAAAACCGCACTTACCTGAGTTAAGTTTAAATAAACCAATGTCATCCGGTTTGAAATTTAATCCAGTATCTCTTAAAAGCTGCTGTTCACCGCTTTGTACCGCAGCAATATCTGCAGACTGCAGATTTAGAAGGTTACTTGTGGGGTTTTCTGCTTCAAACAGTACACCGGTAACTGTTCCAAACAAAGCGGATGTATTTAAAAAGTAAAAATCACATGAAGCATACTTCGATATAAGCTGTCTCTTAAGATCATATACCTCTGCTAACGTTAAACCACCTACAGTAAAGACTTCATTGAGCTCTTTTACTAAACTTTGATCAGGATTACACAGAGCCGTTATATCAGCCTCACTAAACGCTGGTGGATTAATTTTAAAGTCATCAATCGATGATAAAAACGATGACTCTCGTAATATTTCTATTGCTTCTGGGTCTGTATAATATTCATTCTTTATATCAACTACATTATTCTGATATAAATCACTACGTAAAGAAGATAACACATCTATAACTGTAGAATCCTTTGTTTCTTCACGTGTAATATCAAAATAATCACCATATACATCGACGTATTCCGCTATACTGACACCGAAATCATTTACAACGTTAGATATGCTAGTATCTTCTGCCGTCTTTATAAAGTCCTGAGTATTTACTACGTAGTTATATATACTATCAAATATAGCACGCTCTAAACCATATCTACTACCCTTAACTTTATTTTCGTTAATAATATACTTACCACTCTCACGCTTATTCTTATAAAACGTTGCGATTTCTGTTAGACGGTTAGCATAAAAAGGTATTATAATATCTAAGTCAGTAACACTATTAAAATCCGCTTTCTGTAAAAATTCTTTTTCGGTCTGCGTAGTATAATTTAATATTACCTGCTCTATAAACTCCTTATAAAAAGTTATATAGAGTTCTTTTTGCTCTTCTACAGTCGCGTCCTGCCGACCATACCATTCTTTAAGGTAGCTTGAATATAATGGGCTATATAACTCCGGGGCGTACTCACTTCTCAGATATTTAATGAAATCAAAGAAAGAGTAAGGCGCTGTAATATCTATCGCTGTAGTGCGATCATATTCAGCGGTGTTAACTATTGAGAATTCGAGCTCGCCTGAGTTAAATAAAACCATCTCTTTATTTATTTAATTGAAAAGCGCAAAACAACAATAGAAAGAATAATAAGTTTATATAATCTGCGGGAGTGTGCATGATCCTACTAACGCATCTATAATAACCTTACTAGTATCACTACTAGAAGAGACTGTCGCGTAAACCCCGCCTGTTTCTTCTGATATCCACTTCCAAATAGTTTTTGGATCATTAATATCTATTTTATCATAGTTAGGTAGTTCTTTAAGTTTATCTGAGGATAGGTTTTCTTTATATTTGTTTATATCATTATCCGGATCAACGATTGTTATTACCTTTATACCCTTATCTTTAGCTATATTACGTAAGGTTTTAAGCTTATCTACATTTTCATCCCTAAAAAATGCATCTACACCTAAGAAGGTATCTGTAAGAAATATAATATACTTAGATACATCACCACGCCACTCACCTACAGCACCAGATAAAGCTTGTATAATTACTTCATCACCAGGTATACCGATTCTACCATAGTTAGGCTTTACACCGGTGGTGTTTAGGAAACTTAACTGCGCCTTAAAGCTCGTTCTAGACTGATCGTTTAGTTTTATACTAAAGGGCTCCCAAATAGTATGCAGGTAAAACTCACCATAACCGGTCGCATATTTAAGTTTTTGCTCAGCAGGAAGCGCAATATACGGTGCGCCACTAAACGGGTTGTTATAATTTTTCGAGTATAGCTCTGTCGTAGTTACTAGAGATAACTTATAGTTATCCTGACCATCTGGTTGCTGTGCTTCGATAGCATCGATTATTTCTGTAATATCATCTTTAACATTATTAATAATATTACTCATACTACCAGTAAAGTCCGTTATAAAACAAACATCCATTCCAGCATTACAACCTAAAACTTGATAGTCTATAGAATTACTTAAAAAGGTACCGGTTGCACCGTCAGCTGTTTCACTGCTAACAGCAACTGAACATGTACGTGCACCAATAAACAAATCATCTCCTAGCACAGCGCTAGCATCTCCGCTTACCATAGCTGTATAAGTTAGCGGATTTGCAGTACGTTCACCCGGCTCGAGCTGAAAGTCAACAAGAATATTATGCTTAAATGAATCTATTGGATAGCCGCAAAAATCATTAACTAAAACAGCTCCTGACATCGGTATATTACCGGTATTTGTTACATTTACACTAAATACTATATCGTCTTCAAACGCATAGTAACCGCCCTGCTTTTTATTAACGATACTAAACTCAACGTCAAGTGATGATAACTCTAATATAGTAGATACCGTTACATCATTACTGTAAAACTCACCTTGTTTGTTTGTATACGCTACAGCTTGGTTTGTTAGTCTACCTTTTGCCGCCTCATCTCGAGAGATAGTATAATCGTAGATTATATCTACACGCTCACCAGGATTAAGATCAGCCCCTGCTTGGCTAGTCATGAGCTCTTTATCATCCTGTATAAGATTAAATGCTGCAATTGTTGTTGGAAAGGTATCTATAACTCTTACATTTTCTAACACTTGCCCTCCAATATTTGATAATGATATTGTATATGTAATAGTATCACCTTGTGCATATAGAGGTTGACTTGACGTCTCGACCTTTTCAATAGCTATTTTACCGGGTGGTATATACGGTCTATCACAACCTTCATCGTCTATTTCTCTAAACGACCGCTGTGTAGTCGATTGTACAAGATCGCCTGAGTCAACTTGTATACTTTCAATTAATTTAAGTTGTAAGTCGTATATTTGACCTACAACTCTGTTAAGAGCTCCGGTAATATTTTCTTCATTGTGATGTACATAATATGACTCTATAGAATCTATGTTAAACTGCGTCAGGTCAATATTATAGTTGTACGAATCTAATATAATCGTATCATTTTCATATACACCAGCAAATCTACCTATGATATTATTTTTTAGGGTTAAAATATCATTAACAATCTTAAATAACTCACCGTTAATGACTGGTACTTGTACATATTCTTTTGGGCTCAAGGAGAAGCCGTTGACGCCAAAATTATTATAGTTAAATTTATTAATAACCTTACGAAACGATGTCGATGAGGGCTCGTTAAAGTGGTAAATCCTAGCCTCGTTAAATATAAATACTTTGTCTAAGCCATCTTCACCTTGTGTTATATGTGCACCTCTGAATTTTTGAGCGGATACAGGCGCTTGCTCTGTAACAATGTTAATATCTCCTAGTTTTGCTGTATTCCAATTAAAGTTTGTATTTTCCCACTGTGTATATTGATCCTCCCACACTATAGCCCTTTCAAACCCCCCTCTCCGTGCTAGATCAAACAACCTAGTCTCGTTATATGACCCTACAGATTTAGCTACATCCGTCTTATACTTTTTATAAAGGTTTTTACTCGTACAAAAATACCAAAAGTTACTATCTGTCTTAGAAAAATCTATACACCTTAACTCTTCATCAATCTCCAGGACTTCAGGCAGCTGCTGCACCTCCGTATCACGCGTATTTATATCAACTCTATATAAAAATATATTACGACTATCATTTACAGTCATAATACATAAAACGCCAAAATCCGGGTCAAATCCTAATGCCTTAACTTCCTCAATACCTGCTTTTTGCTGTTTGATATTAAACAGTGTTAGTGTTGTTATGTATTCAAAATCTACAGTATATACTTTTACGCAAGCATTAGCATTATCGTAAACTGCGACATATTGTTCATTACACGCTACTTCTGTTGGTTCGTTAAAGTTACTCCTGCGATCGGTATTACCCGAGCCACCTAATATCTTTTCAAGTAAGCGCCTATTTTGTATCGAGTTATCATTATTAAGATAACCAGTAATATCATACTTAAGTACTGTATTATTACCCCTATCAGTAATAAACATATGACTACTATTACACGCAATACCACCAATTTTACCAAACTGCAGGTCATTCTCTCTACCTGGTAGAAAAACTCTTTCTAACTCAACATTATCATTTAAAGAGCTTTGTTCTAACGCCTCTAATACGGCCTCAACTTCATTTACCGGCCCACTTGTAAGAGACTCATAAAAATTACTCACCTCAACAACACCAAACTCTTCATTATTACCAGTAATAGATACAAAGCTAGTATCTGTAACGTTAAATAGTGTAAATTTAGTAGTATCTTTATAGTTTAGCTGGACAGCTGTACCGAAAACTTTACCAAGATCGTTATAAAATATCGATTCGTTAAATATAGTGGTGTTATATATTATAGGAATATCTCGATCGACTCTATATGAAGAAAAGGTCTCTGCAGCTGCAGAGGATAACCCGGCGTAAACTATTTCATCTGTAAAGGGTAGGTTGTTAGAAGCAATAAACAACCTACTATAAAAATATGTATTATTTTCTCGTAGATAGTCTAGCTTACGTTTAAATACTTCATAGTTAAACGTTTCGTTTAACCCAAAAAGACATTCACTTTTTGATCTAGGTAGTTTAATGTTACTATCATCTACGCTTCTGTCTCTAAAAATTCTAGAAGTAAACAGATCAGTATTATATGTAGCTTTTGGCTCAAGAACGGCTCCCGTTTCAGAAGAAGATACCTGACCATCTTTATATTGAACATAACCGATGAAATCCTCACCGGATAAAGTGAACATATCACCGTATGTGTATATTTTTTTATATGAATAGTAGTCCATTAATTGCTAAATGTTATATTATTTACCTTAACCCCAACAGGTAAGATGGTTTGAAAGTCTTGCAGTAAGTTAATCTTTATCTGGGATTGTAACTTTGTATCTTCTATTCTAAAGTTATTTATCACTACATCAATTGCCTTGCTAGCATTATGTCTACCGAGTTTATAAAAGCGTTCAATTGTAGCCTTATTATTACGCTGACCGTGAGGTATAGATAATACTAAATCATCAATCTTTTTATCTCGTAAACTCAAAGCAAATATCTCCGTATTATTGAGTGTTTTATTATTAATGTAGAAGTTTTCTACCTTTAAGTTATTAATAAAATAGTAGCCAGGCTGCTTTAAGTATGTAGCTAAATCTAAACCATTAGCGAAACCTGCTGTACCCACATAAAACTCATCGTTAAATAAATTATGTATCTTATATTTACCACGTTCAAAGCGAATATCCTCATAAAACACACCATCAACAAATAGTGCAGCTACTCCCAGCATGCTATCAAAGTTAAATGTAAAGGTATGCCTTCCTTTATCAACTCGAGCCGGGTCGAATTCAATTACTCGGTTAAGAACATCTTCAGAATTGTATTTATTTGTGAGAGTAATTTTAAAGTCTAAAGTTTTGTTACTGTATATATGGTTAAGTGTATTATAATTTGTAATCGGCGTTACTACTAGACCTTCTGCGGTTACACCTTCAAAGGGTACAGACGCTCCTGTAGGCGCATTTAATGTGACAGAGTTATCACTATTTGCAAACAACACTAATTCACTAAAGTTACCAACACCGCCCTGAACGTATTCGTTTACTATATCTAAAGCAATAATTTCACTAGTTATAACATCACCTGTGTTAAGCTCGCCTTGCAAATCCTGTATCTCTGTATCATCACCTTCTACTAGACCAAAATCTAATTGCTCATCATAATTGACCGCGTTTATAAACACACCATTAGTGTTATACTCGCGAGTTGTATTTCCAATAGCAATAACAATCGTCTTAACTGGTTCTCTATTAGTAACAATCAGATCAGATATCGGGCAATCTGATGTTAAAAACGTAATTGCCTCGTTACGTCTTAAGTCGTGCTTAATTAAAGCATATTGCTTCTGCTCTGTATTTGTAGATCGAACTGTATAAAAAATTATATCATCACCGCACCATTTTGGCTGATGCACACACGCTGGAAGTAGGTATATCTTATTATTATATTCAATAACACCTTCATAGTATGCCAAACCAGCTGAATCTTTATATTCGTCAAACTCTTCAACTAAATCATCATCAAGTGTATATTCTGTTAGTTCAAGTGTGTATATATTAAGCTTTTTTACTCTGTTAAGTGGTAATAGGAACAATATATGATCTACAGCCATATATGTATTAATATAACCGTATATACCGGAAGAGTCTATTTCTAATCTTTTCTTATTACCCTCCGCATCAACTCGATACATAAAAGTAAAGTTATCACTCTCACTTACAACGATAAAGTCCTCTAGAGCTGCAAATCTAAATATATCCTTAATATTTTCATCACCATCTTCTATTGTTGATTGAAACGTTATAGTATTTAGTAGTGTTGCATCTGTATTATATATTCTTAACACATTTTTGTTAACTATATGCAAGAATGGCGTTATAGTACGGTCCTGAAACACTCCAAAACCTGAGCCTACACTATTACCCATTATTTTATAGCCATACTGTGTGTCAGTATCTATGTCTGCATCAAAAGATAGAGAAAATTCTTTAGTTTTGTTAATATCTTCATACACACTTAACTTTGTATAGAATGTCCCGTCAAATAATAGCTCCTTCTGCGATGATTCAACACAAAAATCTTCTGTAATCTTACCTAGACTTCTATTTGCTGTATTATCTATATCTCTTTGCAGGACCTGATAATGATAGTTATCAAATCCCGAAGCTAAAGGCATAGACGAGCTAATTATATTATTAATATCACTAATTCCAACCCTTTCATACTTCAGAAGACTGTTTGGAGTAATAACAGCGTCACTTTTTTTATCAAAAAACTTTATTCCTGCAGTATCCTGCCTTAACCTATCACTATATGTAACATCCTGATCAGCGTTATCGGTAAAAGAAGTTACGTATCTAGGTATTTCTCCTAAAGCGTCAAACTTTGATGCAGCATCAGGGTAATAATACCTATCAACCCACACAGCCGGCTGTAAAGGGCTACTAGCTGACAACCATGTACATAAATACCTACCGTTTTGATAATGTCCAGGTTGATTTTGCTTTACGTAGAACTTATCCGATAAAGCTGGTGATGGTCCACTGAAAGCACCGTTTTTAGTGAATGTAGTATCATTAATATTAAGCTTCTCGAAGGGGTATATAGAAGACGGCGCTGTAAATGCAGTAGTTCTACCACTTTCTATGTATATATCTTTATCAAAGAAGGTGTAAATTAAAGACATTTTGTCGTGTCCCCCCTCTTCATCACCACCTGTATCGATAGTATTATACTTTCTATATGTAAATGTAGGAAAAGTATCAAACGAATCTAAAGTATTCGTACCTCTCTTAATAAATCCATACTCAGAACGACTGGTATCAAGAGTAAAGAAGTTAAACTCTAAGCTACACTTCTTTAAATCTTGACTATTATATTCGCAGTGAAAAAGGTACTGACCTTTCTGGTTAAATAGACTTTTAAGTGGGTTAATAGTAAGCGTATTAAATTTATTTACCTCGTAATTTACAAAATCATTGTTTTGACTGTTGTTTATATTTATAAAGTTATAGTTAATCGCGATAGTATTTGCACCGGTCGCGCTGAAACGTAAATCAGGCTTAATTTGTTCCATTATAATATCTGTTTCACTAGCAGACATCACAAACAACTTTTCATCTGTGCATTTAAATAAATGCATCCTACCAAATTCATCAATATTATATCTGAACATATCACTTGTCTCAACCAGCTTATCTATTTCAGCCTCACCTCGTAAGAAGACAAACTTATTTAAAGCTTCGTCCCAGTGCATATAAAAGTAGTTCGACCCATCATTATGTCTAATACGTAAAAAGTAATCATTTAATATTTCAAGCTCGAAATAAAAGTTATTTTTGATGGCTCTATTAATATCCTCTAGACCAACCGCGCGCTGTGTAAGAGACTTATCACCATCCGGTTTATAAATATAAAGATTTCTCTTTTCAACAGTATCTTCCGGAGCAAAAAACCTAAGAGGTGTAGTTATAACCTCTAACCCTGTAGCTTTAGTAGGCAACTCAATAAGATCGGTTAATAGGCTACTGTTTGTAAGGTAATTTAAGCTAAAGTTATTATTTTTCTGATCTCTTAGTTCTTCAAACGCAGCAATATTGTTAACCCTAAACCCCTGCTCTAGATTAGATCTATATTGTTTAATGCGCCTAGTACTGTCGGGATATGTAACCTCAGGAAAGCATATTTCTCTTGTGCTGTTATATACCGCCTTATTACAATACTTTTTCACTGTATATATTTAATATAATATATGCCTTAAGCAAAGAAATACTTCTAATCTCGGTGACCTAGATCATTAATTACCCAGCTATGTTTATTACTAAGTTGATTATAAGCGGTTTCTTTCTTATGATACTGCTTAACATCTAGTCTTACACTATCAGGGAACGTAGCTACGTTCTTAGATAAATTATACCAACCTAACAGCGTTTTATCATATGCTGTGATTGAGAACGCATAATCATCACCACCAGATAGGAAGTTCTCGGCAGTAGTTAAGGAGCTTACATTCCAATCATTTAACTCGCGGTTAAATTTATAAGCCTGTGTAAACATATACTCTATATTTTCTACATTAGATATATTCCAATTGTTAATTACACCATTGAATTGCGCGCACTCAGCAAAGGTATAACTCAAGTCTGTTGTACTTATTGTTGGCGCGCCTATGGCAGTGGTTTTACCTGTATAGTTTGCACACCCACTGAATGCAGCATTAGTTGTTATGTAGAGACCGGTCCATTCTAATGTATCGATATACTGTAGCTTACTAAAGTGTGCATCATTACCAAACTGCCACCCTGATAATTGACCTGAAATAGTAATTGTATATATACCGTCTACGTTATATTTATGAATCACATCTGGTGAGTTGTATTCGGTTATATCATTATTAAACCCATCACCCCAGTCGACATTTATATCATAAGCACCGCTAGCGATTAGAGGTAGTACAAAAGTGCGACCTGATCCTTTGTTTGTATCTATTTTAAACTTAAACTGATCTAGTTTGATAGGTACAGCCGTCTGTACACTCTTCGGTTCATCATATAGACTAGTCACCGTAGTCGTTGTCTGATGCTCTTCTCCCTCTGTACCATTAACTATATACGAAAACTCAACACTGTACGTAGACCCAGCGGACAGTGCACCACCACTAGTAAATAAGAAGGTGTCACCCGTCGCGGATAACCTTTCTGCATTTGTAACGCTGTTATATACAATAACATTTTCTGCTCTTTGTGAGCTATTGTTCTCTACCTGTATTTTATATGTAATAATATCACCTCTCGACTGCACACTAGTTGGTGCATCTACAGTTAAGGTTAGATTTGCGTTTTTAGCTACTTCACACATTGTAACATCCTTAATTGGAGGTATTATTGGGAAATTAACATCTGGCTTTTCAAGAATAACCTCCCCACCATACACAGAATTACACTCGATTGGTAGTAGTGGTTCAGGGTATTCTGTTGTAACTTCAGGTTCTGTTTCTGTACCTTCAATATGAAAGGTGTCGACAATAATATCAAACGACATGTTCGTTGATGTTAAGGGCTTAACGAAGGAAACACCAGGCGTGAGTTTTGTACCTGGTAATATGTTGAGGTTAACATCTTCTGTTAAAATATTAATAAAATCTGTATCACCAACACCCCTATAATCAATAAAAATCGTCCGACCGTAATTACCTAACCGAGCTCTTAATATTTTCTGCCCGTTACTCAATAATTTAAATGCAGAAATTGGATAATGCACGTTCAGATACTCAAAATCATCTTCTGCACCGCCCCTCATAGTAATAGAGTTCGTTTCTAGGTCATCAATACCGGATCTAGCTCTGCCACCTGGCCAGGTTGTTTCAGCAGCAAATAGACCGTGAGTATCTAAACCAACTCCAATAACACCCCCTACCATACCATTTACCTCTACATCAGGCTCATTTGTATTAACACTTGCAGTGCCAGAGTAACCAAGATCTATACCACGACCGCCGCCCTCACCGGATAATGCCGTACTACTATCTCTCAGGAACAAACATAAACCATAATCATCGGTTTTATTCCAGTTTATAACTTCATACTTTACAGACCATACAATATCATACAGTGGTGAGAAGGCACCATCGCTAATATTAACGGCTGCGGCAGATACTGATAATGTATTTGGGTAGGTCATTATTTTCTTTTATTTATTCATGAATCAGAAAAACTAAAGTGTATGAACCCTTATCACTTGTCTTAGTTTTATGAACTAACCTTAAATTAAACTTACGTAGTTCATAGCAAATAGTCTTAAGATGCTCTTGCTGTATAGACACTATTAAACTACCACGCTTGTCATCTTCTAGAATAACATCGGTAAACTCAGTTAGGAGTGTATATGCTTTTGTCTTTGATAGCATGATAATAATATTATTTATTCATACCACCTTATAGTCCCATAATATAATAACCTACCACCCGTATGAAACCTCCGCAGTAACATGCATGTTTAAAAATCTAAACGCATTATCATTACCTTCAAGAGGTGTACCACGCCAATCATCTAAATTACATGAGCTAAATCCTGTTTCACCTGCATCACTAAAAGCTACACCGGAGAAGGTATTTAGTAATGTGGTGTTGTAAAGCTCATTAGCATCAGTTACACCTTCGGTATTAATATATATTGTGTCTGTTATATTATTTATCGGGTTATATGATGTAACTATTCGTGGATAAGATGCTAATGTAACAGGCCAGTTAAACTCAACCGTATGAGCTACAGGTCTAACAGCTTCTGCAGTATGTGTATGTACTCTACCACGTAATTGTCTAGTACCGTCGCCAGGAATGACATGTTGATCAAAACTCTTTGCATAAAATCTTTGACACGCCTCTAGTTCTTCTCTATATGGCTTATGTTCGAATGCAGTGGCTATCTCACCTTCTTCTAGTTGTATTTGAGCTATATCATACCAACCATCCGTGATGAACGCGTCATTCATGGCTTCCATATCTGCTTCTGTTTGACCTAAGCCAAAGCCTGCAGGCCGTGGATTTAATTGCGTACCATGTCTCTTCCAGTTTGCCCGACTCCAAAGTATCTTAAGATCAAATTCATAGCTTAGATCTTGTAAAAGAGGTAACTTACTTATACCAAACTCATTTACTAGAGTTTCTATACTTGTAACGTCCTCATTGTTAGCTAGCTTATCTAGCAATTCTACGTTGGATGAGCTATAACCATGGCTTTGGATCAGCTCATATGTTGGAATCGTCCAAGTGTGAGTAAATCTCTGCCATGTAGTTGTTATATCAAAAGTCTTATTTGCAGATGGTGTCCATACCCCCTCCGTATCAGATTGACGCCAGCTCTTAGCATGAATCTGTGGGTCATTAACCATCTTTGTATTTTGTGACGCTCTAGCCCAAAACGATAATGTTACTGTCTTACCTAACATTGCCACTGCATCTTCAATGCCTTGTAAACATAGCTTACCATCAACACCTGTATCGATACTCACATTAGGGTTTTCACTAAAGGTAATCCCATTTGTTTCCAGCCTCATATAGTGAGAGGCATTAAAATTTTCTAGCTCAGTTGTTGTACAATTTTTACGAGAAGCTTTCCAAGTACCGGTATTATTTCCCGACACTCCGGTTGCCATTCTATCTGCAACTATAACTTGTCTATAGAACTTACCGTTTGTATCGACTGTGAATTTCTTTCTTGTGCCAGGGTAATACTCACTCGAACCTTGCTCGTACTCTGTAGCGCGCTGCCATACATCGAAGTTACCATTAGTAACCTTATTTTTAACACCAGTCAAAAGAGTATTAGCAGTTATAACTGAACTACCATTTATATTAATAGCGTCCGCATTTACTGTACTAGCATTTACTGTATCAGCGTTAATAGTATCTGTGTCTAAACTAGCTGAAGTAATCTCACCTGTCGCGTTAATAGTCTGAACTGTAATATTTGACGAATTATCTAAACCACTAATACGGACCCATGTACTAGCTGAGTATATATACAGCGCGCTAGCTGCAGTATCAAACCAAAAATCTCCATTTGATGGATTAGTAGGCTCGCTTGTTTGCATAGATACACCACTACCACTAACTTCAACCCAACCGGTACCGTCACTGTAGACAAACAACTTATTTACATCAGAGTTAAACCAAAAATCACCTGTAGCAGGATTTACTGGCGCGCTATCACTTATTTGCGCGGAACTTGACAGCCAGTTTGAGCTTTGTGTATTAGTCCAGCTATAATTATCATCCCAAGCATCTTTCTCTGCTTGCAACACATCTACACCAGTACCGTCATTAGTTTGATCTGCTACCTGTAACCATGTTGAGTTTGGCCCACCTAGAAATGTGTATAGTTTCTTTTCTTCTTGGTCGAATGCCGTGTCACCAGAGACAGCTTGTGTTAAGCTGGCTAATTCTGATGTATTGACACTACCTAAGAACTTATTTCCAACAATAACACCGCCTTTTGTTTCACCATCACCAACATATACTCGACGTGTATCAACGGTGTAGCCGAGCTCGCCCTCAGTAAGGACTATCTGCTGCCTATCAAGATCAGAACCTCTTCTAAGTAGGAGCTTTAATAGGGTATTTTCAAAGATTTCAATTTTATTTTCTTGTGCCATTTATTTTAAAGTTTATTATTCAAATACAGGTATCGATACTGTCTTCTCTTCACCGTTAACATTTACTTGTACACGTATGAAGCCAGCGGAAGTGAGCGTCACTGTCTGTGAGGTAGTAGTATCAAAACATTCAACAAATGATTGATCTGTATAACTTGTTTGACCTATTACCCCAGAGTAATGATCTATATAACCCGAACCAGCGTTCACTACTCCGGCTAGCGGCTTTGCTAGCTCTTCGATTTGCAAAAAGCGACCATATTCATCAAACTTAATACTATCAAAGGCTAGTACGTCAGGAATATCGTTTTGATCAGCGTAAAGTTCGGTTAAACCGACTTTCTTGTTTGTAACTGTAAGGGTATTATTATCTGCGACGTCAGATATACCTGCAACTAGCTTATTGTTTTCTATAACTAGACCGCTACCGAACCCGTTAGGATCTATCGAGCGTATATCAAGTACTCCAGCTAAATTAGATCTAATATTTAACGCGTTGTTAACAAAGTAAAATTGATCCGTGTTAACAACAACCTCCGCACCACCACCAGAAATATCAATGCCGTTTCCAGACTTAAGCTCGAGTTTACCTGCAGCACTGTATTGAAAGTGTGAAGTATTAATATCAACAGTAAGACCGTTACTACCTGAGGTCATGCCATCGCTTAGTTTGACGTCAAGTTTATTGTTTGTAAATTTAAACTTATTAGTATCAATGTTGAGTTTAATTACATCACCCTCACCACCGGTTAATCCACTGCCAAAAGCATTCTGTTTAATATTTGGTGATCCTATTACACCAACGTGGAGGCTATTATTAATAATTTTTACTGTATTGTTATCTGTTCTAACCGATAACCCATCTGTTGTATTAACAGCTAAACCACCGGTAGATTTAACTACACTTGTACCTAGATACTTACTACCGATACCACCTTCCTTCAGTGTAATCTTACCTGAGGTGTTATATTCTAAAGTATTCTCATCAATTTTAGGTCCGATTTCTTCCCAATTACTTAATGAAGAAACACTACCACCTTTAAGCTGGTATAATCTATTGTTTTCATATGCAGTATCACCTCTCGTTGCACTGGTAAGTGTGAGTTTATTTGCAGTAATATAATTTTTATTACCGATTACTTCACCACCTAAAGTAATGCCGTCACCAACCCATACTCGTTTATTATCTGTGGTATAGCCTAACTCGCCCTGTTCAAGTACTACACTTGTTCGTTGCGCATCTAAACCACGTCTAATTTTAAGCTTTACTATTTCTGTTTCTGGCATGATCTTTTTAGTTTATTCTTTTCCAAACATAAACGCCAAACCATGGCGGTATGTTATTATGTGACTCGTTACTACCTTCTGTTGTGAGTATCTCACGTGATTGGTCGCTACCTATAAAGCTCTCAGCTGCTCCACCCGATACGTCACTTGCTACTACAACATAATTACCTTCCTCGTCTGCTGAGTTATCTACTGTAGAAAATACATCTTCACCTGTCTTTATGGTATGTGTATGACTCGGCATCTCTTCTGCGCAAAGCGTATGTACATAAGTACCTGAATGCTCAACAGGTATAACTCTATCATCTCCAGCGGATATAGTGGCGGTATTGCTATTAGTATCCATACCAGTTCCAACACCAGCAATAAATTTACCTTGTGATATACGCTGCCACTGTGTGTTTGGAAATAACGTGTCAGGTTGAATATTACCAATAGAAAGATAAATTGAACCAACAGGGTAAATTAAATTTAAGATAGTATCGTTTAGTTCTTCTGTAATACCTAAACCACTCCCTCTTAATGTAAGTGAGTCAGCGACTACCTCACCGGAAACCGTTAAACCACTACCGCTAACGCCAAAGGATAGAGAGCTCTCATTACCAATACCATCGTAAATAGCCGTCTGACCATTTGTAGGTAGTTGTGCATCCTTTGTGTGGATGAGAGACTTATAAGTTGTACTTATATTGGTGTTTTCGAGTGACTCAGGCATTGTATGAATATATTTATCACTTTGTTGTAGTTTTCAATCAAATATTATCCAAAAACGCATCACTATTAAACAGAGCCACCGTCGGTTAGGTTCCATAGTACATTAAACCCTGCAGGTCCGTCTAACGCAGCACGAGCCGCCGGCGCATTAGGGTTATGTGTTGTATCAAATCGTAAGGATCCTACATTGAACGCTGTTTTATGTGGAAATGGTGTACTATTCGCTTCAGCGTCAAGCTTTTGTGCGTACCAATTTACGTATGCATCAGCTAATACCTTTTGATTGGTTGAAACATCCGGGCCACTGAAAAAGGAATTTAATCTTGTAGGGGTATAGTAATTATCCGGTACACTTGTAATATTAAAACCGCTGTAATCGCAATTTACTAGAGATATACAACCACCGAATGGACTATTCATACCTGCAATCGACGAGGTATCCCAACTTGATACATCAAGAGTGGTAATTGATTGACAACCGTTAAACATCCCAGCTATACTTGTTACTTTACTCATATCCCAACCCGATATATCAATCGGATCAATTAAATTAATGCAATTTTGAAACAAGTTTTCTAGTCCAGTTGTTTTTGACCAGTTCCAATTACTAACATCGAGTGTAGTTAGCGCTCTACAACCTGCAAAAGCCTCATCTGCATTGACAACATTACTAACGTTCCAGTTACTTACGTTTATTCCATGAGGATGCTGAGTATTTATATCAGTTCCTTGCGATCTTAAACTTGTGCAAGCCTCAAACATACCATGAAGATTGTTTAAGTTCCCGGTCGTGAACCAGTTATCCGTATTAAGATACTCTAAAGAACCACAGCCCTTAAACATATTGTTTTGATAGCGCCCTTGTCCTGTTGTTGTAATCTTCCAGTTCCTTGTATCAAGATTATTAATAGAACCACAATCAGTAAACATTGATCTTGTATTTACACGTGACATATCACCCCAATTTGTTAGATCGAGTGTAGTAAGGTTTATACAGCTATTAAACATCGCGGTAGCAGTGCCGAAAGTACCTATACCACCGGTATTGAAGACCGGAAAGTACCAATTACTGGTATCGAGCGTTGTAAACCGCGTATTAGAAAACATAAACGATGTATCATTACAACGGTTAAAGTTCCATAGACTACAATTAGGTGAAGCTAGAGATACGCAATCACGGAATAACATAAGAAACCTACTACAGTTACTTACGTCCCAGTTTGTAACATCAACAGCTGCTAAATTAGTACACTTATAAAAAGTTTTTGTTAAATCACGTATATCACCATTCTGTATATGTGTTGTATCTATACTTGTTAAATTTGTACAGCCTTCAAAGGTCCCGTATAAATTCCAAATATCGTCATATGTATCACTAACGTCCCACTGATCAAAACTAAATGACGTGAGACCTGTATAACCAAAGGTTCTATAGAGTGAGCGGGGTGTCGTTGTACCTGTTGTACCACCAACAACTATATCTAGCGGTATTTTTTTGCTGCCGGCATTAAACTCGACAAAGTTAGAACAGCCATAATAAAGAGCGTTTAAGCATAACCCGGTCTCTCCATACGCAAGTTGCTTAGTTATCTTTTGTTTTGAACTTGTTGTTAAAGCCCATGAAGGGAACGTTCCCCATATCCTAATTTCATATGTCTGTGTAGGGTCACCATGCGAGGGGTATGTGTGAGAAATTAAAGCGCCACCTTCACTATAATGTCTTTCCGATTGTGTATAATGTTCACGGTCTGTACCGTCGCCCCAATCTATAGTAAAATCATATTCTAGTTTTGTACCAGTCGATGGAACGTTACGCACTCCATTAATATTAGAATGATATTGTAATCTAAAATCTACAACACCTTCTGTTTCTATTTCCCACTCTGTAGTAAATGGGCTGGGTTGATTGAAGTAAGTAAATCTAGCTTCATCACATACCGGTAATGTACGCTCTGGAACTTCACCGGAATAATCACCCCCAGTTAACCCAGTTACACATACAGTATTTTCAATAGCAGAGAGATCATATGTGTCTGTAGATGTGATCACATATGGGTATAAAATAGTTAACTTTTCATCTTGGTTAATAGTCGCGCCTTGATAAAGATCTAAAATATTACTATCAACTCTGTTATCTTCAATATTAATATCTCTAACAGGTAGCTCACCAACGTTTGTAATTTCCAGCTTATATGTAAGTATATCACCTACATCAGCCCTTACCGGGTCACTAGAATATTCTGATATTGTCTTTGTAACAGATAACTCACCAGGACCTGGCCTGTATATGTTTGATATAGAAGATGTATCTTGTTTTGAGCCAAGTGATGTATTAACAATAGCAGTATTATCAATTGCAGTTTTATTAAATACATCATCGCTTGTAACTCTACGCGTATAAACTGCTTCTGCGCTTGTATATCCGGCTAATGTAACACCACCATCAAATAACTCCTGACCTTCAACTATAGTTATATCAGGTAGAGTGTCACGTAGCTCTATTTCACTCACAGGCATGCCACCTGTATTTTCTAATACGACCTTATATACAAGCAGATCACCTCTTGAATACTCACCTGATACTTCACCTTCATCCATGTGAACGTAAAAGTTTATGCCACTACTCTGAGGCCCACTTAAATAACCATTAGTAATCGGCCATAGAGGTGCAGGAAAATCCGGATCATCATATATACCTTCTATACTTGCTGCAGTAAAAGGAGATGTAAGGGAGCTGTAAGGGTAAGCAGACCATCTCGTGTCGTATATACTACTAGTGGTAAACGATGCGTCGGCGCCAAAAATAAGCGTTGGCCACTCAAACGTTACCCTAGCTTCATGATATGGTAATGATAGAGTGTGTGAAGGGTCACCGTATGTTGTAGGTAACACTGACAAGGGCGCATTTCTACTACTTGTAGGCGATGTCTTTCTGGCTGTAACAGATCCATAATCAGTTATATTAATCAACCATGGATCTTCATCGAGCGCCTGACCTTGAAAATCGGAAGCATTTGAGAAGCTTGTTGCGTTTGGAAATGTAGCCCAACTTATAAAGAACCTACGAAGTTCACGAGGTGTAAAGTATGCTCGTGTATTATAATTAACATCAACTCCCGGCCCACATACTGTCTGTGCTGCAGCAGTCCAGTATGTGCTTAACCTCTGTGTGTTTGCTACTGTGCCAGGTATAATGTCGAAGTTGAGGGACTGGCTGTTGAGGCCGGCTGATGAGCTCTCAGTACAAGATACATTATCATCAATTTGTAAACCACCAATAGAACCTTTATGTTTGACCGTGCTATCGTTAAGTAAAGACCACTTTGGCTCGTAATATATAAATGATGATATTGGTATATTTGTAGTTATCAACGAACCACCAGTAAGCAAGCTTTGTACACTACCGTTAATGTTTAACGTCTCATCTACCGGTCTAGTAATTGTAGGTGGTATTGATATTAAATTT
>Ga0075468_10000159_pt1 | contig 23427 bp, 27 predicted proteins | sample DEB08_DNA_12_FD_77578 | JGI IMG/M metagenome (GOLD analysis project Ga0075468, IMG submission 77578) | Aqueous microbial communities from the Delaware River and Bay under freshwater to marine salinity gradient to study organic matter... | ecosystem: Environmental > Aquatic > Marine > Coastal ...
TATCAAAAAGAAGACTATTCAGATATAGAGAATCGCAATGTAGACTATAAAGATTTAATGTTGAATTATGATAAATAAATATTTTATCTTGTTATAATAAATGACCTATAAACAGGATTTCAATAAAAAATATGGTTTTAAAAAAGAAGAACCCCATACACTCAAAGAAATATCAAAAATCACTCGCTATCAAATGAAAGGTCTTCAGACCATATATGATAAAGGTATTGGTGCATTCAAAACAAACCCAGGGTCAGTGAGGAAGAATGTTAAGTCACCTGAACAATGGGCAATGGCTCGTGTCTATGCTTCTTTAAGTCCTAAGAGTAAAGCTCATAAAATAGATAAGGTTCATTTGGTCAAAATAAAATATAAGAAGAAGTAAATGGTTAAAGTCTTAGAATTATTTTCGGGAACTGGTTCAGTTGGTAAATGTTGTAAACAACTTGGTTGGGAAACAGTATCAGTAGACTTAATATCAGAATCAACTCATAAATGCGATATCATGAATTTCGATTATAAACAATATCATAAAGATTCATTTGATATTGTATGGGCTTCTCCTCCTTGCACTAACTATAGTAAACTTCAAGACGGTTGGTTAGGTCGAATGAGAAAGGGTGAATTATATACAAAGGAGATTCAAGAAAAAGAAATGAATGAAGACGATAAATTAGTTTTAAGAACATTAGAAATAATTGATTATTTTAAACCCGAATATTATTTTATTGAAAATCCGGCAACAAGTAAAATGAAGGACAGAACATATATGAAGGATAGACCTTTTTATATTGTTGATTATTGTATGTATTCAGATTGGGGTTATAGAAAGAGGACTCGTATATGGACTAATAAAAAAGATTGGAATGCTTTGACTTGCAATAAACAATGTGGGAATATGGTGGGTAATCTTCATAAAAATAATTTAGGAAATACTGAAAGACGACAGAAAGTAAAAGGTATAACATTTAGTCAATCAGATAGATATCGTATCCCTCCCGATTTAATCTTCAGTTTATTTCTTGATTAAAAAATAATATATATACTATAAATATAATGAGTAAGAGACTTAGTATCCTAAAAGTAGTTGACCCTCCCAATGTAAAACATAAACCACTACACCCTAATCTCCCTGCCCCGTGTAGCTGTGTTCTCATGGTAATGCCCACGAAAACTGGAAAAAGCACAATTATTTCTAATATGTTACTTAATAAAGACTTCTATGGTCAGGACTTCTTTGACCACACAAAAATTATATCGAATACAATTAATAATGACCAAACGAGTAGATTCCTTAAAGCTGCCTTTGATTGTGAAGACCATTATGAAGACCGTATGATACATGATTTGATAAAATCTCAAGATAGTTATGGTGAAGATAAACCGTCTGTATGTTTAGTATTAGACGATTGCCTTGGAGATAAGACTACTGCTTTAAACAATATCAGTTCAAGATATCGCCACAGCAATATCCAGTTACTAATTATATCCACACAATTATTTCGTAAGACAAGTCCTACCATTAGGGCGAATGCAAACTGGGTATTAATTGGTCGATTAACTAATGAATCAGAATTGGAGAAAATATCTGAAGAATATTCAGGTATGTTTGGTGGTGATAAAAACTTCCGTGAACAATATAAGAAGGCGACTAAAAAGAAATATGACTTCATGACCTTGAAGCTAACTGAGAATCCCGCTGAGATATGGATTAATTTTAATGAGAAGATTTATCCTACTGATAATGTGGTAGAAGAACAAATAGAATAATATCATTTATTTATTTACTATATATTAATATTATATATATAATATTATAAAATTATGGAGTTTGTGAATGCGAATCGTTCAAAGGACTCAGAGTTTCTTGCAGGACTACAGAACTACAGCACACAGGTTTACGAAGACAACAAGCTTCTAGATTTAGATATTAAAGCTGCTGGTGATACTCAGAAACAACAAGAGGAATTGTTAGAGGGAGACCAAGCTGAGAGGGGCATTAAGTCGACACTTGCCCTTTCGGGTGTAGGTGTTGGTGCTTTAGAAAAAACAAAAAGAATAGTGCCTAAAGTAAGGGCAGCAAATACAGCAAGGAAGGAGGCACAGGCCGCAAAAGACCTTGCTGCAAATAGAGCTCAGGGTTGGTCTCGTGGTGCGAGACCTGCTGGGGCTGCTGGTGAAGCAGAAGCGAGAGCGGGAACAAGAGCGGGAGCAAGAGCCGCTGCTGGAGCCGCTGCTGCGGGTGGTGAGGGTGCTGAAGCTGCTAAAATTGGAGGCAGTGTTGCTGCGAGAGCAGCATTGAAGGAGGGAGAAGAAGGAACAGCAAAATTACTTGCTAAAGGTGCTGGTGTCCTTGCGAGAGGTGCTGGTCTTGTGGGTGCGGGTATTAGTGCTGCTGACGCTATAAATGATTATAGACAAGGTAAACACGGTTGGGCACAGGCATTAGAAATAGGTGGGGCAGGGGCAGAAGTGTTTGGAACAATATTGGAGTTCACCCCTCTTGCTCCATTAGGTCTTGCTTTACAGGTTGGAGGTGCTGCTGCGAGTGCTGTTGGAACTGGTATTGCAGCAGAAGAATCAGAAGCAGAAACGGGGAAGAAGGTTGAAGCTTCTAAGGAAGAGGCGACAAAGGCAACTACAGATTTAGAAGCACAAAGGAGAACTGCTGTATCGGGATTGACGACTGCGAGTCAGGGTGGATTCTCTGTTGCAAGAGCAGTTCAATAAATACATAACATGATTTTTTTTCATAATTTTTTTTTATTCATTTTTATTTTATAATACTATATTATAAAATATGAGCGTTAAGTCATTTTGGAAAGCAGAGTCAACTATCCCTATTATTCAAACTTCGAAGGCGGTCACTGCCCTCAATGGTTTAAGTTTTGAAGGTGGTCAGGAGATTAGAATTAAAGTTCCTCCTTCCACAAAGTTCTTTCAACCTAAAGAATGTTATCTCCAGGCAGATATTAAGTTAAGTGGTGGAACACTTCCCACTAAACTCCAATTAGATTCTGAACTGGGTGGCCAGATTTTAATCAAAGATATTCGTATATATTCTTCAGCCGAAAAAAATTCCGTATTACTTGAGGAGATTCAAGGCTACAATTCCATGGTTTCGATTATGAGAGACTTTGATACAAATGATAGTGAGAAAAAGAAACGGGCTATGACTGAGGGTGCTACTGTATGGGTGCCTTACACTCGTGGAACTCGTGGTTCAACTCAGTCGAGTAGTGCTGATATCCTTACGAATCCCTATTTTGTTGAAGACCCACTCGGAGCTGCAAGTGCTACAACCACGGGTGACAAAACTGGTGCTATGGCCTTCAACACTGCGAAATTATGTTTACCATTAGAAACAGGCATTTTCCGTTCTGAAGCTATCTTCCCAAATATGTTAACGGGACTTGAAGTAGTTATAACCCTTGAGGACGCTGGTCGTTGTGTCACTCAACTTGATTCTGTTATGAGGAATCGTCGCCTGAACCTTAACCCGAGATTCCATTCTCGCAGTGGTTCTAATGTTATTGACGCTGGTGGTCTTGACGCAGCTCAGATTGCGGACGGTGATACTATTCCTGAAATCTATCTTACTATAGATAATTCTCAGTCTGAACCCTATCAGTGCCCGTTTTCTGTTGGTGAAAGAGTTTCTATTGTCTCTGAAGATAACGCAACAGTATTGACTACAGATAAACCTCTTATAATTGCTTCTATCAATGCAAGTTCTACTGCTAATAATGGTGCTGGTCTTTTACAGATTGTATTTAACCCAGCAGACGCAGCCTCTTCCCAATCGACTACTCTTGCTCCAGGTGGAGTCTGTTGTGTAATTTCTGAGTCAGTAACCTCAGACGCAGCATACACCCCGAGCTACAGTCTATCGAATGTTGAGCTGGTTGTTCAGGAGGTAGACCCTGGAAGTGCTTTTGAAGCTGATATGATTGACGGTATGAAAATGAACGGTGGTGTTATTGCTCAAGATATAGTCTCCTGTCAGAATTACAGATATTCTCAGAATGTTAATGACATTGTTGCGAATATAAGACTTCCTCTTCAGAATGCTCGTGCTAAGTCGATTGTGTGTCAACCGACAGACGCAACTGCCTATACCGCTTCTGACCGTGTCAGTGCTTCGGGAACTTACATTGTTGCTGCTGATACAGCTGAAGATATTACCCTCAATGAATCCACTGCTGGTCTACGGGGAATATCTGATAATATCCAGGACTTTCAATTTTTATATGACGGTCGCCTTCAACCGAGTCGCCCTGTCCGTTGTGCGAAAACGAGCTCTAAGACAAGTATAGACGCACAGCCTCTAATTGAGACAACCAAAGCTCTCGTCCAGGGGGAAGTAAATGCCCGGTCTCTCCACGCATTTAATTCTAATTTCTTAGTGTGCCGTGCCCTTGCATTAAATAAGGGTGTCTATGATACTCGCAATAAAGATTTCTCTGTTCAAGTAAACTATGGAAATAGCACCACTAAGAATAAGTTATGGAATAACTATGTCTTCCATTTAAGACGGATTAATATTCGTGGTGATAATATTTCTGTTGAATACTAAAGAATACTGAAATAATGTTTTTTAATTTTTATCTTTCGATTTTATTTATATATTTAATACTATAAATATAATGTCAAAGCGTTACTTGGATATTCGACCAGCGAACTCAAATGCTTCCCAATCTTACCGTGACGGCCGACCAGTCATATCGTTTACTGTTGCAGAATCAGAAGAGGTTCTAATGCCTCAGTCTGTTCGATTCTGTGGTAAATTACATGTTTACAAAAATGGTGCTCGTGAGAGAGTTACGGCGGGTGACCCACTATCTATGGATTCCCGCCTGGGAATGCTGGGATTACTAGACCAGGTGGTTCTTTCAAGTGCTACCTCAAAACAAACTATAGAACACATAAGACACGCAAATAGGTTCTATTCCAGTTACATGGGATTAACCTCAAGTGAACAGTCACTCATAGGACACTTTGGAGAAACGGGTCTATCTCTCCCTTCTACCAATGGTCAAAAACTTTCTGTTGTTGAGGAAGGTGTAGGAACAAACTGCAATGAGTTCTGTATCAATATTCCTACAGGAATGCTTTCGGGCACGAGTGCTATCCCGCTTTCAAGACAGAGTGGAATTGGTGGTTTACAACTCGATTTATATCTCGCACCTGACTCTATGGTGCTATTCAACACCAGTGCCTCTACCGCAGCTGAGAAAGGTATTGACGGTGCTTTCTATGAATTAACTGACTGTAAGTTGATTTGTGAGACTCACTCTCCTACACCCGAAGAATCTAAACAGATTCAAGACATGGGTGGTTTTGAATACAACTCGATTGCTGGATATTATTCGACCATTAATTCGACAAACGCAAACATTAATTTTGGATTAGGATTAAGTCGGGTTGAGAGTCTATTTATGAACTTTATCCCAAGTGCCTATCTCAATAACATTGAAGAGAACTCTCTTCAGACTATTATTCCTGTTACTTCTACGGGTGCTCTTGCAAATGTCGAACAGGTTGTATTTACTAAGGGTGGAGCACGGTATCCATTAGATTACAATATTGATACAGCATTTAAGTCAGACCCTACAAATAAAAAGGTTGACCCACAGGTAATCCGTAATTTTATGAATGCTGTCATTCCATTCAATAAGATTTCTCACACTTCTATCTCACCTACTAACACAGGCAAAAGATACACTTCTAATGATAACTCTGTTCTTGAGGGAGGAGCACTCTACGGAATTGGAATCGCATATGATATTTTAGGTTCAACCGCAGGAGGCGATTTTTCACAGGAAACCTTTGGAGCTCAGATTGACCTTCAACTTGACGACGATAATCCCGTCAGTGCTTTCATTTATGTTCACTCTAAGAACACTGTTCTATTTAAGAATGGAGATATTGAAGTCGTTTCGTAAATACTTTTTTTAACACTTATTTTTTCAACTTTTTTAATTAAAATTATTATATTTTTAAGATTATAATAATATGTCACTTCCTCAAGCACTTAAACCCGGAGTCATTCCCTCTAACACTGAACAGCGTATCGATACTGATATCCTCGAACCTGTTATTTTTACAGAATCATTTATTCGATACCAGTTACAGAACAAAGGTATTCTCAATCCGAAATCTAAGATTACCTTTTCCATTAAAGAGCACGGTGGTCACGACGCATTTTATCCCGCTCTTACGGGGGTTGCCTCTATTGTTGAACGGGCTACTCTTAAGATTGGTGGTAAAACCATATGTGAGGTTCAGGACTGGAATCACCTCCACGCATATAAGTCTATGTTTATTGACCAGTCAGTAGTCAAGGAGCGTGAACAGTTTGAGACTGCTCGCCTTATGTCCAGTGGTGTTGTTTACAATGACAATACCATGGTATCTGAGAAGATTGGATTTGATTTAGGTAAAGAGTTTATTGATAAAGCAACTGCAACTAATACTGAAATGAAGGTTCAAACCTTCCAAAAACTTAAAGAACAACCTGTATTCTCCATTACTTTAGACGACCTCCTACCAGTATTGAGGGGTCTTCCGGGTCTACCACTTTTTATGATTCAGGGCCAGGTTCAGATTGAACTTACTCTATCTGACGCAGTAGGTAAGAGAGCATGTCTTGCACACGGAGGGGATAATGCTGGACACTCCTTCACCCTTGACCAAAACGAATGCCGTATGATTGCTGACTACACTTTCCTTGACGGAGACGATATGGAGGAATATCGTAATAAGAACTCCTATTTTGAGCACCGTTTCAGTGAACCACGCCTTACGAGAACCACTCTTGCTACTCAGGCGGACGCTCAGAATGTTATCAGAAATGTTGGTGGTGCTGGTCGTGTAGTTGATTCCATGATAGTGGGTGTTACTTCTAATAAAATGTCTGAGTTCTTTAGTGCTTCAGGAACTTCAAATGCTAAGGGTCTATTAAATGACTATCGTGCGATTGCCCCCGAAATGAGTGCTGCCCGAACCTATGGTCAACTTGTAGCTAATGTCAAAAAGAATGACGAGTTTTTATATCCACTTGACCGTTCGAATACTGCTCTTCATTTCCACGGTGTTACTGACACCGAGGGAGCTCCGCCTCATGTAACCCGGGCACAGTATTCTCGCCAGGGTAATTCCCTTGTTACGAATAAGTTCGAGGGATACACTGTAAGTGGACAGAATGAAATGACTGGACAGTTCTTCTACAATGCATACAAACTCAATGACGGTGAGCGTGTTGACAGTCGTGGTCTTGAACTCCACCACAAATATCAGAATCTAAAGACCACTGAAGCACCATACACTTCTCGTTGCTGGATTGAACTTATGAAGGTAATGGTTATCACTGAGGGTGTTGTTGAATGTTATTTTATGTAAGGGACACAAAGGCAACAAAGGCAACAAAAATAAAAAGAAAAAAAGTAAATCGCAAAATATACAATCGAGATAATTAATATCTCACTAAAAACAATTTCACTTTTCTTCTAAATATTTTCATTGCCTTTGTGGACAATCGTTCCCTTTTTAATATTTTTAATTGGTTTAAAATTAAATCTTATTATATACTATAATATATAATGAGCTTCAAAGAAAATCTAAAAGAAACCCTTAAGAAATCAAGACCTAATGCTAAAGACACCACCATTAACATGTATACTGCGAACCTCACTAAACTAATGAAACTATTCGATAGTGAGAATCTTAAGTTCCTTGATTCACCTGAAAAAGTAAAGGATAAATTAAGTGAATTACATTTTACAACCCAACGCAATTATCTCAATGCAATTATCGTTTATCTTATGGCGGAATCAGAAGACCCTGAGGAAGATAAACTTATCAAAGAATATGTATCTGTCAGAAATGAATACAACGCTAAATACGAAGAACAGAATGCTTTAGGGACTATCTCAGATAAGCAGAAGGACGCCTTTGTCGACATATCAGAGGTGAATAAAATGATAGACCAAATGGCTAAAGAAATTAAATCAAAAGGAATAAAGAAGAAAGAGGATTTAAATGCAAAAGATAAAGCACTGTTACAGGTATATATTATCTTCAATATTTACACTCGTATTCCTATGAGAAATGATATATCAGGAATGGAGACTATAAATAAGAGGGCATATAATAAACTATCGGATTCTGAAAAGAAAGAAAAGAATTATCTAGTTATCAATAAGAATGCAATGTTCATGGTATTGAATAAGTTCAAGACTTCTTCGAAGTATGAAGAGATTAAAATCGATATACCTAAAGACCTTGAGAAACTATTAAGGTTATGGATTAGAATACATGGTATGGGTGTTTTGTTCACCTCAAGCACAGGGAAGACATTAAGTAGAAACGCTTTATCGCAGCTTCTAATTAAGACAAGTAAAAAGTATATGGATAAAAGCATATCAACAACAATGCTCAGAAAAATATATTTAAGTTCGAAATATTCAAAGGTCAAAGACGAAATGGCTAAGGACGCAGAAATTATGGGGCATTCAACCGCAATGCAAGGCAAGGTATATATTAAGAAAGAACAGGAAGAGGATTAATCAACATAGTTAAGATTATTGGAAGGGTTATTATCTTCAACTGGAGAGAGTATTTTACAAGATAAATACCATAGCTCCCATTCTTTCAGAATCTCCTTACAATCAACCCAATCCATACAAGTATCGTGGTATGTTTCTTCGTATCCTATTTCCTCTCTAAGAACTGTGTCTTTGAAAGACGCAATATTTTCATTAAAAGTATTTACAAAATTATCATAATTCTTTTTATATTTATCGTCCTTCTTAGACTCCATACGGATATTAAGGATTTTCGAAATCATATCAAAGGTTAACTGTGGAATAGGAGTTTCCATATTGTTATTGTTCATATTATTCTCTATACTTTATTATATTAAATAATCTTTAGATATAAACGCATATTAATTTTCTATAATCGCGTTTATTAAAATTAATTAAATATATATTATATTATAAAAACAATGTGGAACATAATTGAAGATTTAAAGTATGGAAAAGTTCGTGAGAAATATGTTGTGAAATATTTGAATGGAGACATATACATGAATGATAATCTCAATCTTTATGAGAATGAGAAAAAACAAGTTGACTTTAGAAATGAAGAAATAGTGGGAGAATTAAAGAGTAGAACTTGCACACATACTCATTATGATACAACATTCTTCGGATATAATAAAATAGAATATCTTATTAAATCAAAAGATAAAAGGGTATGGAAGTTTTATTTCTTATTCACAGACGGATTATATGTGTGGACTTACAATACAGAACAGTTCGAAATTAGAGATTATGAACACCGTGAGAGAGGGTGGATAAAGCAGGTATATATTGATATAAAATATTTAGAATGTCTAAGTCGTAAAATACATAATCATAAAGACATTAGTCAAATGATACAGTAAAACTTCCGTGCTTACTAATTAACCCATAATATTTTTTAACTTTCTTTTTATTTTTTGATTCTAATATTCTTTTCATTTTATTAGAAATAACTGGCTCTATCCTCTCTTTAATTTTAGGGTCTAGATTAATTAATCTTATAGCTCTTCTTACAGAAGGTATATCACCATAGATACTAATATCTTTCATTTGAATATATATCTCTTCAAGATTATTGAATATACTACTATCTAAGTTATATCCATTATTGCAATAGACAATCACTTCCTTACAGAATCTCATTATCTTTTGTTTCTGTTTAATAGTTAATAATTTATCAGGATTAGGTTTGGTAAGATATGTCTTTAGTTCTGTTACATTCTTTATCATATATATTTCATTGTCTTCGGGTATAGATTGTATATTGTTAATTTCACTCCATAGCATGATAGATAATCTTAGTTTATCTAAAGTGTTACACCCGGGAACATGGATATTGAATCGAGAAATTATTTCAAGTAAATCTCCTTTTGAGAAAGTTTTATCAATCATTCTATTATAATAATAAATATATTTTAATTATTATAATATAACCTAATGAGCAGCAAGAAGAATGAAATGTTAACCGTTGAAGAATTGATAAAATTAGTGAAGGGTCATAATGTCCTTGTTTCAATGAAGGTAAAAAAGAATATGACACAGGAACAACTTGTTAAACTTATTGAATCTAAAGGATATAAAGTAGACCATAAGAATAAGAAGATTGTAGACGCCAAGAAGGATAGACCTCGTAGACCTAAGGTTACACTTAAAGAGGCGGAAGAACTGACAAAGGGTAAACCGAAGAAAGAACAAACTGCAGAACAGAAAGAAAAGAAAAAAATGAATGAGAGAAAAAAGATAGTTAAGTTTATATTAGAGAACAAGGATATCTTAAATGAACCTGAAGTTAAGAAACTTCATAAAGGATTAAAGTGATTACTTACGAGGAAACTCATAGTATCCATTCGATTCGTCATTATCAATTATTCTTAATCTTAATAAAGCCATAAGACTTGAAACAAATAGCTCAAGGTCAGACTTTCTTATAGGTTGTTTATTTAATTTTCTTCTATGAATCATATTACAAAACAATATATAAGTTTTCACTTGAGTCATTATAGGAATACTTTTACTTTTCTTGATAATGTATTCACCTTGATATAGATATCTTGCAACAGTTTTCTTTTTAGACAAAGCCCACCCACATATTAATAATCCCTTATAATAAAAACATATTGAACCATTCGAACCTTGTTTTATCATTGTATATACTTAATTATATATATAATATACTCTTTAAACTTAAATTATACCTATTATACCCTTTTTAAACTTAAATTATACCCTAAATAGCACTTAAAGACTAATAAATCAATTGATTTATTCCTTTAAGTAGGGTAAAACAGTAATAAACCTTGATTTATAGGTCTATTTAAGGTAAAAAGTAAGATTAAAATGGTTTAAACATATAAGATTAAATAACAGAAATAAAATATAATACAAAGTATACAATGGCTATGTTGAATGACTCCTCTACTTGGAAAGTGCACGACGATTACTATACCCCTAAGAATGCGTGGGAACAAATCAATCACCTTATCCCAAAGGATAAAGTAATTCTCGAAGGCTGTATGTTAAACAGTCACCAAAGTAAATCACCAGACTATCTTATTGAGCTGGGTAATAAGGTTGTGTATGACCGCACACTGAACTTTATCACAGACGATATTCCTGAGTGTGATATGATTATTACTAACCCTCCCTTCAAGACAGACCTCAAGATACAGGTTCTTAACCGTCTTGTTGAAATTGACAAACCATTCATTATTGTTATGAATTGTCTTAACACATTTACAAAATATATCAGACAGATTTTTAAAGGGAATCTTCAACACCTTCAGATTATCACACCCTCAAATAAAATCCACTGTGAAAAATTAAATTACGAAACAAATGAATTAACTCAAACTAATAAATGCTGTTTCTATTGTATCTATCTTTGTTACAAAATGGAACTTAAGCCTGAACAACTATGGCTCGATTAAGCAATACTACAATGACCGTCACATGTCTTCTTAACCTCTACTTCTTCTACCACTAAATCTTTTACTAATTCAGACTCAGTATCAGATTCAGATTCTTCTGAGGATTCTGTTTCATAATCAGGGTCTATATTTTTTTCTAATTCTTCCTGTATACTTCTTAATACAGAAAGCATTTCAGTATCTCCTCTTTTTGCATAGAAACTAATAATCTCTTCAAGTTCGATATTATTTACAACACTCATTTATATTATACTTTAGATAATAAATATAATAAATTAACCCAACCTCAAAAATCATATCCATATAAATTAAATGTTTCATTATATTAACCTTTATTTTTTTTCTTCATTCGTTCCTGTTCTTCTTCCATAACCATTTGAGCAATACCCAACTGATTTCTTACATTCTTAGATATCTTATATATTATCGCACTATCATTGTTGACTCTTGAGAATTGTTGATTCGGGTCATGTATTGAACTTGTAATACTTGTAATCCTTTTCTTTTTAGTTATTGTGAATACATAATCAGATTCACTACTGAATATGAAATCGTTTCCTGAGTATTGTTTGTCACACACAGCAACTACAGGAAGTTTAGCTTCATTGTCTTCACCACCTAAATAATGTGCTTGGTCGATAATATCAGACCTAATGCAATAATAAGGTTTTAACATTTTTCTTGGAAGATTAGGTGCGATTAATCTTAAGGATACTGTGTTCTGAGAGATAGCAGGTGAGAACTGTTGTCGTCCCGCTTTGGCGTGAGTATTGAGAGGATTCGGCCCGACTGTTGAAGGTGTTGGTATTTGAGTTGTAAATATTGAAGCTCCAAACTGATTAACAATATAATCTCTAGTGTCTGTCGATACTATATCTGAATTAGTTGTAACTATTCCCAATTTTTCTTTATTTGAATTGTCTACTCTTTGTAATCTATTATTCGCACTATCAATTTTAGTATTTAATGATTCATAATCCCACCCTAAAAGATTCCATAAACATGAGTCCCACTGGTCTTCTGTAAATCCAAAATCAGTAATGAATACACCAGTAGGACAATCAAAGATAGCCCAGGGAGATATATTGCGATTCATATTAGATAATTTCCTACTAACTGTATCCGCCGTAGTTGTATCAGGGAACTTATCACCACCATAAGAATAATCAACTGTGAAGTCAATATCATAAGGTCTCATATCGGGTGTGTAAACATATTGATTGATTCTCTTATTAATTTTATAAACAGTATTATTTGCAGTTTGAGTATTATCAGGTGCGGGTTGAAATCCGTCGTTGACGGCAACACCGGTATCACCAGCACTAAAGAAAGATTGTCCTGTTAATTCGTTTGTATGTAATTGTTTGAAAAAGAATCTTGATTCACCTATATCATAATCAAAAATAGGATTAATAGCACCCACATAATTATATCTTAAATGTTCTCCAGTAGGAGTTGCAGTTCCACATAAAACAGACTTAGCCTCTGCCTCAGCACTCGCCTTCTGTTCTGCTTGGTCTGCTTGTATTATCCTATTTTTATCACCTATACCCCAGCAATTAGCACTACCATAATCCAACTCTAATCTACCATTTGAACCTATCAGAGCGGCTGTTCCATATGCGTTATAATGAAAATCGAACCCTATCTTTGTCCCACTGTTAATCTTCCCATTTTCACTATTAATAAATAAATCATTATTGATACCACCTATTTTCTCAGGGTGTAAGGCAATATTACCTAAATGATTTGTAGCAACTCCATATGATAAATTGTTTATATCTTTACCGTCTGTATATACCCCGTCATTCTTCTTATCAAAATAAAAGAAAAGAGGAAGGGATTGTTCAGACTGAGCTTGTTTCACGAGTCCTACATTATCACCACCTAAGAAACCCAAGGTGGTAAAGAACTTATAATTACAATGGATAAATCTCATATTATCAACTGAATTGACAATATTGTTAAATGCGGGTTGAATTGTCTGTGCATTAAAATTACTAAATAATTCAGGGTATATTCCTTGTGCCTGAATAAACTTACCGAAATTATGAATCTGAGCCCATGGTATTGTAGTATACAATACCGCTGTAGTCCTGGCTGCTGGGAGAATATCACCCGCAGTTGTATAACCGAAAGCAAGTTGCTCACCCATAAAGGTCTGACCCGTATCTCTTACCTCGGGTCTCTTGTGATATACATTATAATAATTAGACTGATAGTCTAAAGATTCCTGTTTAACCGTAGCAGTAGAACCTGCACTCGCATTATGAAAAGCACCCCAGGCTGCTTTAGACATAGTTCGACTTGAAGCACATAGGAAAGGTTGAAAAGTATTTGTATCATATGTAACAGTCAAATCATGTATTACGCCGTCTATTTTTTGTTGAAATACTTTCCCTGGATTTGCGTTCTTTAAAGTGGTAGTTATTTCAGCACTAAGATTACCCGGACTATTAAATCCAGGTGTCACTTTCAAATCTATTTTATTCTTATATGTTTTATATCTGGTCTCCTGTATGAAATAAACGGAACTAAAGTTTCCACTAAGGTTTCCTTCAGGTCTTTCAATTGTTTCCCTTAATACAATTTTAGTATTATGTGCTCTCATTAATGTATACCTTGAGTTATCAGTTTTTAATCTATAAAATCCTGTTGTAGTATCAGAAGCATTTGAAGTATCTATCCACATATAATCGTCAACCACAAATGACCTATCACTCAGTTCATAATGGGGTCTTCCTCTTTCAACAGAATCAGGTCGATTCCAATTATCACTCCAATACTGAACTGGGTCTGTCTCTGTTCCAGTAGGGGTATCCCACGCCCAGCGACGAGGTAAAAAGATAGTTCCATTGTCTCCTCCTGCTGTTAGATAGTGTTCAGTAATTATAGAGGTTTCATTATCCTTGGGAATAAATGTATGAGTTTTTTCTGTGCTTGTTAATTCTTGATTACCAGTTATCAAAGGGATTCCTGCGTCCTCTAAAGTTGTTGGATATAAATCATTATCAACTGTATATGTAATTGTCTTATTTGAATTGAGTGATTGACCTTTTAATTCAATTGTATCAGCACCCGCACCTATCTCTGAAATATATGCTGCTTGAACTGCAACTCTATCACCCACATTTAAATCAATACCGTCTCCAAGTTCGTTTGTAAATAATGCTGGATTAGAATTATTCCCTGAGTTTGCCTGTATTGAATGAGCCCTGTTACAATCTACAATAGTTAAATCAACATAATCATTAGTAGACATTTTATTATAATATATATATTATTTTATTATTCTAACCCTAATATTTGTTTTAATATAGCAACCTCTTTTCCGTCGTATTTGTGCTCGAATATTAAGTCGTCATTATAGAACTGTGTCTTATCAACTGAATTACCCTCGTGTGCAACACATACCATAACACTTCTAATATCTGTTAAACCTATATTCTTTTGTTGATTCTGAATCATTCCAACACCTTCACCTTTAGAGTTCTTATCATATCCACCCATAGCCTTAAAATGTTTCTTAGTATAACACATTGTAGCTTCGTGGATTTGAAATAATTCTTTACATTGAATCCCTGTCATATCGAAATCCTTTAAGGGATATGTGAACAACATACCATTAGAACCAACTAAACTTTTATTATTGTCCTTTAGTTCATGATATGAATATTGAATATATTGCGGGTGATAAATATCGTCGTCGTCCATGTTAATGAGAATCTTTGAACTAGATAATTTAACCAATTCATTTCTTTTTTCTCCTATTGTCTTTTTTACTTTAGTCCTATGATATACCAATTTAATAGGATATATATCTGATTGTAATCCCTGAATATTATTTGTAAATGGTTCTGTTCCGTCGTCGTGTATAACGAGTTCTAATTTATTATGAGGATATGTTTGACTCTTTAAATTACTGATAAACAAAGGTAAAAACTTAGACCTATTATATGTAGGTGTAAGAATCGAAATATTTGGATAATCCATTATATTATAAAATATATATTAATTTTAAGTTTTTTACTTACTTCTTTTCTCTGAAATGAAGGACAGCACAAGTCTTACCCCTCAAGTCAGTTGCAAGTGTATTGTCAGCATTTACAAGGTCTATATCGAAATTACTTGCAGTAATTTCATTGGTATTGTTCAAGTCTAAATATACTCGTTCTGCTGGTTCAAAGAATAATGCTCCGACAGATTGGTCTGTTCCAGTAGAGAACCTCGGGGCACTATAGATAATTTTAGACCTCGCACTCTGTCCAGCATTAAAGGAGTTTACATTAAAATTGTTTAATCTTAAGAAGATAGAAGTAGTTGACTTAAGTATTGGTGTGGACTTTGAACTAAATACCTTCACTATAGGTGAAGTCTCCTCAGTTGTATATGTATCAAGAACAGGCACATTTGGAAATCCAAAAATCTCGTCCGCCAGTGCTCTTTCAGTATTAGGGTAAACTGTAGGTGAAGGTTTGAGAATCATTACATAGTCATAATCTTCAAGTAAACCACTGGCGTTTAGTCCCTTGAAGGCATGTTCGACAGATAAACTTGAAGCGTCAAACTGATTAAAGATTCTTGTATCTACTTCTCTTCCGATTCGCCGTATCAGGTCATTCGCCCCTAAATATGCCCACCAATCGTTCGCAGGATTACCATAGACAAACCCAGTAATATCTCTCCCTCGATATGTGTCAACCGTAATCGCTCCCTGTGTTGAACCCGCCTTGCCCTCAATCCATATCCACGGATAAAGGTTTCTACATGTATCTGCAATAGGTTTGAATCGTTTACCTTTTGTAGCCTCTGTTCCCGTAGTATCTATCATTGTAAGATATTTAGAAGTGGACGCACTGTATACTTCCACCTTTATCTTTTCATTCTCAACTGTGAATCTTAACTTTTCTAATTGTAAATTAGTAGAATTAGTGCTCCAATTATATTTATTAGGAAATGTGGTTGCGTCAAAGTCACCATTATCAAGATAATTGATTTCTCTCATAAATAATGGTTTGTCCGGGTCATGTTGTGGAGAATCGTTCTCCTCTACCATATGAAATGCCCTAAGTCTTCTGTCTGCCGCAGCTGTCGCTTGTATCCCTCCCACCATAAAATCACATTGAAGGGAGGGGAAAACACCTATTTCACTTTGGTCATTATTACATAGTGGATTGTTACTCAACCTCCTTCCAGCTGTCTCACAACGACTCAGACCTACCGCCCATGATACTGTGCTCCCCGAAGGTTTCAAATCTGTTAAGTCTACTTCAAATACACCCTCATTAAGAGCAAGTGGGAAATCTCCCGAGAATCCCTGATTATTATATGATTTAGCTTTACCTCCCGTGGCAGTTAGTTTATTGGCGTTAAATGAGAGACCACCATTAACCCCTAAGGTTCTATTCACATTTGTCCAGTTCTGAGGTTTATTGTCAAGTGCTTTACCCGTTGTCCTCTGTTGAAATCTCATATTGAAACCTTCGAATGTATATCCGTCTGCGTCTCTCTTAGCTGTTGCCTCTTGCATTCCCCAAGTTTCAGGAGTAGGCACACCATTATTGAGACCAGGTGTAATATGATTCCGTGCTACTTCGTCTGAAGTAGCTGTAGTATTACGACCAATCTGAAGGTCTGTAAAGTGAGCAGCACTGGTAGTCGTTTCTATAGGTTTTGAGTCTGAAGGCTTTACACCAAAATATTCATACCATATATTCGCAGGATTTAAAGAGAATGCTCCTTCTTTATTAACCTTTAAACTTTGAAGAGCAACTTCAGAATTAGGAGGAATCTTAAGTTCACCGTTCAAATGGTTACTAAATGAGAATGGAGACTGGAATTGACTTGTTCTAACACCCGAACCTTCGATTTCATTGGAACAAATTACGAGTGACATTGATTTATAATTTATATATTATATTTTTTTTATATTATATAATTATAAACAATTATGGTGAACTGGAATAAACCTGAGTATGATTCTAAAAGGGGGGAAATTCATGATATGTATTTGGATAATCTTTACAAAAGACTCGAGGAGGAGGGGAAGTTTAATCCGGGGGAAGTTATAACTCCAGGAGATATTGTTGAAGAGGTAAAAGAAGTAATCAAAGAAGTTTCGGTGAAAGAAGCTTCGGAGGAATAATTATATATCTTAAATATATAAATGCCCAAGAAAAAGAAAGTGGTTGCAACCATGGATACGGTTACAGAAAAGAAAGTTAAGAATCACAGGAAATTAGGTGATATTGAAAATGAGCTTATCGATTATAAAAATAAAAAGAAGAAAATGAATACTACTAAGGTTTTTGAAACTAAAGGGACTAAAAAGAGTGGATATTAATCCTCCTCTTCTATTCCATATTTCATTTCCTCCAGCTTCTCTTCGTCTATCTGAATGTTTACCCAACACGGTTCACGCTTCTTAGTGTTTTCATTTGTTCTCTTTGTTTTAAAAGCTCCTTTAGGAGTTAAATAATTTTTATATTTTTGTGAAGATAAGTTGATATTACTTTTCTTCAATAATACTGTAATCTGTGAAATAGACACAAAGTCTTTAGCGTCTTCGTCCCAGTTCTTATCACCTACAAATCTGAATAGAGATAAGAACTTATCCTCTTCTTTTTCTTCTTCCTTGAAATCGTCCATTTCTTCTTTCATACATTCAGGCACTTCTACCCTTGTTCCATAATGATTGAATAGGATATGAATGAATGCGTCAATGACTTCGGGTTTCTTGCACCAGTATTTAATATCGTCGTCTTTAGGAAAGAAGTTACATACATTCTCCATAATCTTTTCACCATTGTCGTCTGTAACATATTCCATATCCTCTCCCTTCATAATCATTTTAGGTCGCATTACAGGTTTACCTAATCTCTCGTCACCTTGATTTAAGAACTTACTAGGATACTTGAACATATATGAAGTCTCCTTGGTATCAGCTGGTTCGATAGGAGGAAGGTCATTACAGAACATACAGACCCGGGCCTGAATCTTGAAATTGATTTCGTCCTTATGGTTTACCCGTGCTTCAATCTTATCTCCACCTGAACTCAGTTTCTTAAGGACATTACCATTGATTCTGTATTTACCCTGTGAATCTCTAGTAATCTCATTAGTCAATAACAATCTCTTAAACTCAAATGGAACTAACCATGATAATGCTTTTGCACTATCAGCCTGACCCGCTTTGAATAGAAAGTTTTCTGAATTAGTTGCTCGACAGTAATCAGTAAAACAATTTTCAAGTAGACCAACCAATACACCTTTACCACAATCACGCTCACCAATACCTACACCCCAATTCTTATCCTCAATATGACCTGCAACACCACGAACAATATAATTGAGCCAGGTATCTCTCAGTTCATTATTATTATTAAAGATAGGGTTGAGAATCCTATCATATACCGCCTGAATCATTTCAGGTGTCGCCTCCTTATACTCACGATTAATTTTAATAGTTGTATGAGTATCAATATCATACGGTTCTAATTTACCCTTCTTGAAGTCATAAAATCCATTTTTGAAACATAATTTATAAAGGTTACTTGTCCACAACTTATCTACAAAGTCTTCGTCTTCTGTAGGTTCTACATATTGAATCATTTGATTACAAGATTTAGCCATAGTCGAATATGGAACTAAATCCTCTCCCTTTTTGAAAAAGATATTCATATTACCAATTGCTTTAATTAATCCTCTTTTAATTACCTTTTCATTTGTAGTCCATACATTATTCACTCTCATAAAGATTCTTTCCTGACTAATTACATAATCATTCTTGAGTTTATCAGTGATATAATCACCACCTTCTTTGTCTGATTCAATAACAATAATATTGTCTAATTCTTCTATATGTTGAAACTCTTTAATCTTAAACTTCAAACTAAATCCAGTTTCTTTTAGAACCTCAGGAATCATACCATGTATTAAATCGTCAAAATCTTCCACCTCGTCTTCACCCTCCCATTTCTCAAGGTGTAAACCGTCGTGGATTAGAGCACCAATCTTTCGACCATTTCCCTTGAGATATTTATACATTGACATTAGACACTTGCATTCTAAGGTCTGAAGATAATAGCTCATAGCAGTCCCGTCACAATTGTAATATTCTTTTCCCTTATTCTTTTCTGCCTCCATTCTATATTTCATTAATTCGTCAGTATTCAATATTGTCTTTACATTTTCTTTCAGTTCTGTATCAAGGTCTAGAACAATTGAACCCTCAAGGTTTTTATACTTAAAATTATTATCATAACACCACTTCTTAACAGAACCACCATAAAACATTCTCATTATTAGAATCTTGCAATTGTCTCTGTCAATACCATGCTTTTTCATTTTCTTAAAGAACTTCTCACGACTCTTATTATATGCAGTTAGAATAGGACAATTATATCCCTTATCGATAAATATCTGTTCCATTAGAACCGGGTGACAATTGACAATATCTAAATCAACATAGTTCTTCTTACATAGAGCACTTTTACAAACGCCCTTCATGAATGATTGAGCCATACAACTCTCACCCTTCTTGAGTGCCTTGACTCTAATATTTAATCGACCAATTTCATTCTGAATATATTCAACTTCAACTGAACCACCCTTTCCATACTTGAGATATTTCCTCAACGAACCTTTAGTTTCGTCGTCGAGTATATCACAGTGAAGAAGTTTCTGAGCATTTGAAATATCATATCGTTCCTTAAGAGTAAATGATTCCATAATACATAGTTCAGATATTTTTTTATAAATCTTATTTTCACCCATTTTATTATACTATATAATATAAAATAATCTTTAAATATAAACGCATATAGAAAATAAAATATAATTAAATGTAAAGGTAATTTAATTTTTATAGACTATAACATATAGTAATTATAAAAATTAATGTTAAAAAGTAATTTTAAAAGATAAAGTTTAATTTTCCCGCAATTTTAAAATATGATATTTCTTTGACTTAATAGTTCAACTTTATCCGGGTATTTTTCCTTGAATGTTTCTAACTTATCATTCCTTCGATAGTAGTAATACTGACTTCTTGCACTCAAGAAATCCTTATCATTCTCATATTTTTCCTTCTTGTTTTCTTTATTTAATCCATAATAATTCCTGGCTCTTTGACGATTCTTATTCTTAAAATCGTCAGTATCTTTAATCAATTCATATCTATCCTTTTCCTTCTTCCTCTTCCTCTCATATTGCTCAAGAACTTTCTTAATTCTTTCAGGGTCAGTAATAGTTGGATTCATTTTTATTATATACTTATATATATATTTTTATTTTTAAATATAAACGAAAATATATATAATAATTTAATTATCTATAACATAATAAATGCCGTTAGACAAAAAGGGTAAACCTATTCTATATAAACCGTGGGTTAGTAAATCTAAAAATAAGAAATATAATGTATATGTTAAAGTGAATGGTAAAGTTAAACAAATATCATTCGGTCAAAAGGGTATGGGACAGTTCAAGGATAAGGGTGGTAATTATAAATCTTTAGACCACGGTGATAAGAAACGACAAGCGTCATTCCTCGCTCGAGCTAAAGGGATTAAAAATAAGAAAGGTGAATTAACATGGAAGGATAAGAATACTGCTAATTATTGGGCGGTGCATTATCTATGGTAGGTTCAGGTTCAGGTTCAGGTTCTTTTTGAAATGATTGTGTTCGACTTCTTGTCCTTGGAATTATAGGTTCGTCTTCAATGTCTATTTTTATATCGTCTTTATTATCCTTTACTTTTTTATCTTTTAACTTCTGTGATTGGTGTTTCAATCCTTTCATTTCCTCCTCTGAAGGTGGTCTCCTTTCACATTGGAATATATAACAAAGATTAATCTTGCAATGACATTTCGACTGCCATATAACTAGTAATAAACTGGCTACCGCTCCTAAGACTAATACAACTGCTCCTGCTGCTTGGTCGACAGAGTAATCTTGCAATTGACCCTCACTCATGATAATGTTTATTTTAATAAAGATAATTTTTCATTTATTATATTTATTAAATTATAAATGGATATTAACACAGATAAAGAACCTCCTAAACCTATTGAGCAAGTTGTCTCAATGGTTAAACAGATATCGAATGACTTATCTGATATTAAAGCAGATATTCTATTTATCAAATCAAAGATAAAGGAAAAGGAAGAGGTAGAGAAACTAAGTGGAGGGTGGTGGTTATTTTAATTTAGATTTTTTACATTTACATTTTCACTAATTTATACAAAAACTTTAAAAATTATAGAAATATAATTTTAATATTTTGTATATTATAAAATGGATTTATTACCTAAAGTTCAAGTTGACCTAATTGAAGAAGAACCCAAAGCACTAAAAGAAGAGTTGGAATCTGACGAGGATACTGTTAGTGAGACGATAACTGAAGTATTACCCGAAGTAACACATAAACCTATTATACCTGAGGAGAATATCTTTCAAGGTAAAGAACCAGTGGTCAAACCAGTCAAGGAGAAACCCGTTAAGAAGAAACGGGTTATGACACAGGAACAACTAGACAGACTTGCTAAAGGTCGAGAGAAGGCTCTTGCTAAACGCCGTGCCGCAGCTGCGGAAAAGAAGGAACTGAAAGACTTACAAAAGAAGAAGAAAGATAATGAACTCAATGCACTCAGAAGGGAAGTTGGTGGAGAACCTCAACCAGCACCAGCACCAGCACCCACACCTTCTCGGGCTCCGTCACCAGTTCATGTAAATGAAAAGAAAGTATCATTTACTTCATTAGACGATTTACCAAAAGAAATGTTAGTGCAATTACAACAGGCCGCTATCGAAGGATATGATACAAAACGCAAGGCACGAAAGGAACAGAAAAAGAAGGACGCAGAATCCAACCATATCCGCAACGCTAAAATGAATATGATATCGGACGCAATCAAACCTAAACAACCTGCGAAATATGGTGAACCCGGATACTTCTCTTCAATGTGGTCTATTTCATAAAAAGGGCACAAAGTCCACGAAGTCCACGAAAATATATTCACAAAAAGCAAATATCCCCTGAGATATTCTTGATATTCTATTTCTATATTTTTAGATTTTTTTTTTTTAAAAACAGTGCCTTTGGTGCCTTTATGGACACCCCGTAATAATCTTATCCTTCTTTCTTATACTTTATGACTGTTTATGGTGTTAAAAGCGAAAGGCACTGTTTTTGAGAGGGTCAATATTTTCGTGGACACCTGTCCCTGTTTTTGTGGACACCTAGATATTTTCGTTGCCTTTCTGAAATTATTATATTTTATATATTATAAATGTTTCAGAATCATGTATATATTAACCTTGACCATAGGACAGATAGAAATGAATCAATGAAAACAGAATTATTAAAAATAGGTATCGATAATCCAAATCGGTTTCCAGCTATCAAAACAGAAATGGGAATAGTGGGTTGTTGTTTATCTCATATGAGGTGTGTCCAAGAAGCAATGCACAAGGATTTAGATTATATATGTATTTTTGAGGACGATATAATTATAAAGAGACCTGAGCTATTAATGAGAAAGGTGAAGAAATTAATTAATAATGATTGGGATTGTTTGTTATTATCAGGCAATAATTTCAAACCTTATGTGGAATATGAAGATTATATTAAGGTGAGTAAATGTTTCTGTTTATCTTCCTACATTATTAAAAAACATTATTATCAAAGATATTTAGATAATCTAAATGAAGGATTAAAGTTACTATTACAAAGTGGGGATAGACAATATTCATTAGATTATTATAATCATAAACTTCAAAGAGAAGACACATGGTATTTATTGACTCCTCTATGTATCTATCAAAAAGAAGACTATTCAGATATAGAGAATCGCAATGTAGACTATAAAGATTTAATGTTGAATTATGATAAATAAATATTTTATCTTGTTAT
>Ga0075468_10000161_pt1 | contig 23374 bp, 37 predicted proteins | sample DEB08_DNA_12_FD_77578 | JGI IMG/M metagenome (GOLD analysis project Ga0075468, IMG submission 77578) | Aqueous microbial communities from the Delaware River and Bay under freshwater to marine salinity gradient to study organic matter... | ecosystem: Environmental > Aquatic > Marine > Coastal ...
AATGAAGCATTAGGCATAGATAATTTTAAAATTGTAACTCCATTAATTAATATGACAAAAGCACAATCAGTTGAATTGGTTAATGGATTAGCAATGTTTGGTGTTAATAAATGTATGGAAGCATTAGCATATAGTCATACTTGTTATAGTGGTGTCTTTCCTCCTTGTGGAAAATGCCATGCCTGTGTTTTAAGAGCATATGGTTTTGAACAAGCAGGAGTTAATGATCCACTTATTGAAAGAGCATTAGATGAAGAAATCAAGAACATACCTTACTAATTTAGAGGTATAAACATAGGCGAAGGGTTACTTTCCACCCCTTGTACCTCATTTAAAAAGGAAAAAAAATGCAAAAATACAATGAAAGCCTTAAAAAAAGGTTAAGATGTGAAAATGTCAGCTTTAGAGCAAATGACAATATCTCAGAACATATTACTGAAAATGATATAAATTTAATTAGAGAAAATGTACATACTGCAATGTTAGGTGTGCTGGATGCTTTAGTTATAGATTACCAAAATGATCACAATACACAGGAAACAGCAAAAAGAGTTGCTAAGATGTATGTTGATGAAATTTTTAAAGGCAGATATTATCCAATGCCTAAAGTAACAGATTTTCCAAATGCAAAAAATTTAGATGAACTTTATACAATAGGACCTATTACCATTAGATCAGCTTGTAGTCATCATTTTGTACCTATATTTGGTAAAGCATGGATAGGTGTAATACCAAGTGATAGAGTTATTGGTATATCAAAGTTTAATAGAATAACTGATTGGATTATGTCTAGACCTCAAATACAGGAGGAGTCAGCAGTACAATTAGCAGATATAATAGAAGAACTAATCAAACCAAAAGCATTAGCAGTCATCATCAATGCTAGTCATATGTGTATGACATTAAGAGGTGTTAGGGAAAACGATTGTAATATGGCAACATCAGTTATGAGAGGATTATTCAAAGATGATAGTGATGCAAGGGCAGAGTTTTTAAATATAATAAAAGGTCAAGGTTACAGATGATTTATCTATCTGGAAGAATAGTTGATGATAATACTATAGGGGTAATGCTTTCCTATAATGCAAATCATTTAACTTATGATAGATTTGTTGACTACAGCAAAGGCAAAAAATATGATTGGGCAATGGATAATGGATGTTTCTCACAACCAAATAAATATTCTGATGCTGGTTTTATTAATCATTTAACAAATATAAATGACCACTCTGCATTGTTTGCTGTTGCTCCAGATGTACTTGGAGATAATGTAGGTACAAAAATAAGAAGCATACCTATGTTAAGAAAAATAAGAGAGCTTGGTTATAAAGCAGCATATGTAATTCAAGATGGTGAAAAGGTAAATACTGTCTGTTGGGATGAATTAGATTGTATCTTTGTAGGAGGCACAACACAGTATAAGTTAAGTCAAGATGCAGAAAACATAGTTAAAGAAGCTAAGAATAAAGACAAGTGGGTACATATGGGTAGAGTCAATACTTGGACAAGATTTAAGAATGCTAAGTATATGGGTTGTGATAGTGCAGATGGTAATTGCATTGCTTTTGCTCCAGACATAAATACCAAACTTGTTTTGTCTTGGCTTAATAATTTAGAACAGCAACCTTTCTTGGGATTACAACAATGAAATATATATCTACAAAAACATATAATCAAATAGCACCTGTTGCTTATAGACAATGGAAAGCAGATAGTCATTGTAATAATATACATGGGTATGCTTTATCTTTTCATTTTGAGTTTGAGTCAGACACATTAGATGCCAGAAACTGGGTTATGGATTTTGGTGGATTAAGACCTTTAAAAGACAAACTTGAAGAATGGTTTGATCATACATTGTTATTAGCATTAGATGATCCACATTATAATGATATAAAAAAACTAGGTGACTTAGGTCTTGCTAAAATTACAGAAGTAGAAAAGACAGGATGTGAAGGTATTGCTAGTTTTTTATATGAATATGTTAATACTATCTTTCTCCCCAGCTATGGAGAACAGCACAGAATCTGGTGCTGTAAGGTTGAGGTAAGAGAAACAGATAACAATATGGCTATGGTAAAAGGACAAAGACATGACATCAATTAGAACACTACCAGATGGAATTGATTTTGGTTTAGATGCTCAAATACCTGTAAATGAGTTTTTTCCTACAATACAAGGGGAAGCAAAATATACAGGCACACCATCTTTATTTATAAGATTACAAGGTTGCCCTGTAGGTTGTGGTTTTTGTGATACAAAATATACTTGGGATATAAATATAGAAGATCAGACAAAAGATATAAATGAAATCATTGAAAAGAAAAATCTAGATCATTCTAAAAGTGAAGGTAATGCAAAACACAAAATATTTAATGTGGATGAATTACTACAACTTTGTATTGATAACCAACCAGATCATATTGTTTTTACAGGGGGAGAACCATGTATGCACAATTTAAGAGGCATAACTATGGAGTTAGATCAATACATTACAGGCAACAGGAAAAAAAGATTTACTACACAGATAGAAACAAGTGGTACATTTAAGATTAATTGTGATCCAAGAACATGGGTTACATTAAGTCCTAAAATAAATATGGCAGGTGGGTTAGAAGTTTTAAAATCAAGTTATGAAAGAGCAGATGAAATAAAATTTCCTGTAGGCAAACAAAAACATATTGATAATCTTATGAAGATATTAGATGATTGGTTTTTTCCTGATCATGTACAAATATGGTTACAACCTTTAAGTCAAAGTAAAAAAGCTACTGAACTATGTATAGAAACAGCTATGAAACATAATTTTAAATTAAGTTTACAAACTCATAAGTATGCAGATGTAAGATAGTCATGGAAAACTTTTATTTAATACCTGAATATAAAAAAGCCTTTATAGGTACAACATTAGCAAAGCCATCTAATCAAACAGTTGCAGTTTATGACTTTGAAAAATGTATAAAAATAATTATGGAAACAGATAAATTACCATATGATGAAGCAATGGAAACATTATACTTTAATACAATAAATGCTGATCTTGGTGATAAAACTCCAATAATAATACAAAGACATAATCTAAAAGAGATGGAGGGTTGGGACTTTGACGAGTAAAAAGAAAACAAAACAAATAAAAAAAATAGGCAGACCTCAAATTATTATTGATGAAGAATTGTGTAAAAAAGCAGAAACTCTTGCAGCACAAGGTCTAACAATGGAACAAATAGCAAATGTTCTAGGCATGAGTGAAGCAACATTGTATGATAAAAAAGATAAATTTTCAGAGTTTTCAGAGGCTATAAAAAGAGGAAAAGATAGAGGTATAGCAACAGTAACAAGTGCATTGTTTACTAAAGCAAGGGCAGGAGATAATACTGCTATGATTTTCTATCTTAAAAATAGAGCAGGATGGCAAGATAAAATTGAAAAAGAAACTATTATTGAACAAAAACAAATTATTGACTTAAGTAGGATAAGTGATGGAGAACTCAAACGACTTAAACAAGTCCTTACCAATGCTATTGCACCAAGTGGAAGCAGAGGAGATGAAAAGGTCATTGAAGGAGTTTACAAAAAATAGTTGGCAGTCAATAGAACCTAATAGAGAGTTTTATGACAACTGGCATATTGATGCAATAAGTGAACATCTACAAGCTGTAGTAGAAGGTGATATAAAAAGATTAATTATAAACATACCACCAAGACATATGAAATCTATAAGTGTTGCTGTTGCTTTACCAGCATGGACATGGACAAGAGACCCAGAGAAAAGATTTTTATATGCAAGTTATGCTGGTTCATTAAGTATAAGAGATAGTGTTAAGTGTAGAAGATTAATTGATAGTCAATGGTATCAATATTATTTTGGAGATACATTTAACTTAACATCAGACCAAAACCAGAAACAAAGATTTGAGAATGATAAAACAGGACAAAGGATAGCAACATCTGTTGATGGTGCATTAACAGGAGAAGGTGGAGATATAATTGTTATAGATGACCCTCACAATGTCAGAGAAGCAGAATCTAGCACAGTAAGAGAGGGTGTGTTAGAATGGTGGGATCAAGCTATGCAAACCAGATTGAATGACCCAAAAACTGGTGCATTTGTACTTATAATGCAAAGAGTACATGAAAATGATTTAACTGGTCATATATTAGGGAATGAAAGAAATGCTTGGGATCATCTTTGCCTTCCTGCACGATATGAAAAAAAACACCCAACACCCACCAGATCATCACTTGGCTTTAAAGACCCAAGACGAGAAGAAGGAGAATTGTTGTGGGAAGCAAGGTTGGATCAAGAAACTCTTACAAATCTTGAAAAGAGTTTAGGCACATATGCTAGTGCTGGTCAGCTACAACAAAGACCTATGCCTAAAGGAGGTGCTATTCTAAAAGCTGAATGGTGGGTAGAATGGGATAATGATAAGTTACCAGATATAGAATACATTGTACAAAGTTATGATACTGCATTTAGTACAAAAGAAAATAGCAGTTATAGTGCAAGAACAACATGGGGTATCTTTAAACAAAATGGTCAAGTCAATGCTATTGTAATAGAAATGTGGTATGATAGAGTTACATATCCAGAGTTAAGAAAATTAGCACAAGAAAGTTTTAATGATTGGGAACCAGATGCTGTGCTGATAGAAAAGAAAGCAAGTGGTCAAAGTTTGTTGCAAGATTTGAGGATGGCAGGTGTTCCTGTTTTAGCTTACAATCCAGATAGAGATAAAATTGCAAGAGCCCATGCTTGTAGTGCATTGTTAGAAGATGGAAGAATCTTCTTCCCAAAGGGTAAAAAATGGTGTAAAAATTTAATAGATATATGTGCAGCATTTCCAGCTGGTGATAATGATGATATAGTAGATACTTGTACACAGGCATGGTTAAGACTAAGAAAAGGTTGGTTTATAACTCACTCAACAGATTATGATGAAGATGACCAAACACAAGAAAAGAGGATAACATTCTATGGCTAGACAACCAAAAGTAATCCCATTTGCTGAAACAATGCCCTCTGATGATTTCCAAGTAGAACAAATAAATGATGATGAAGTATTAGTTGGTGATCCAGCTTTAGACATTGTAGAAAAAACAGAAACATTATTTGATGAAAATTTAGCAGATAATATTGATGCTAATGAACTTAACAGGTCAGCGACATCATTAATATCTAGTTATGAAAGTGATAAAGAAGCCAGATCAGAATGGGAGTTTAGATATAAACAAGGTTTAGAAACTCTTGATACTAATGGTGGTCAAGATGAAGAAGAAAACCAAAGAGCAACAAGAGGACTAAGTACAGTAGTACACCCAATGATTGCAGAAGCAGCAACACAATTCAATGCAAGAGCAATAGCTGAATTATATCCATCAGGAGGTCCTGTAAAAACTATTATTATAGGTGAACCAGATGAGGAGATAGAAGAACAGGCAAGACGAGTAAAAGATTTTATGAATTATCAAATTACTCAAGAAATGCCAGAATATTTTCCTGACTTAGATCAAATGTTATTTCAACTACCACTTATTGGACATACATTTAAAAAGGTTTGGTGGGATGCAAACTTAGAAAGACAATGTAGTGAGTTTGTAAAAGCAGAAGATTTTGTAGTTAGTCCTGATGCTAAAGACCTTTACACAGCATCTAGATATACTCATGTTATTAGAATGCCTAAAAATGAGTTCAATAAATATGTTGAAGCAGGGCATTATCTACCTAGTAAATATTCTTCTGAAGACATTGACCCATCAGGAGATATAGGAAGTGCTATAGAGGGTGTTGATCCTTATGGAGATTCAAGTGATCAAATAATGACGTTGTTAGAAGTGCATTCTTATGAAATGTTTGATGGCATAGATGGTATAGAAGATAATACTGATGATGATGCAGTTGCTTTACCATATGTAATTACAATAGATTATGATGCTGAAAAAATTGTATCTATTCGTAGAAACTGGGAAGAACAAGATGAGAAGAAAAAACGTAGAGATTGGTTTGTAAGCTATAAGTTTTTACCTAGTACAGGTTTCTATGGATTTGGTCTTTACCACATGATAGGTGGGCTTGGAAAGGCAGCAACAGGCAGTTTAAGAGCATTATTAGATTCAGCAGCATTTGCTAATATGCAAGGTGGATTTAAATTAAAAGGCAGAGTCACTGGTGGAGAAATGCAAATAAATCCGGGGGAGTTTGCAGACCTTGATGCTACAGTTGATGATGTGAACAAAGCAATAATGCCTTTACCATTCAAAGAACCAAGTGGCACATTATTTAATTTGATGAATGCCATAACTGATGCTGGTAAAAGATTTGCAAGTACAGCTGATCTAAATGTTGGAGATGTAAATCCAAATGCTCCTGTAGGTTCAACAGTTGCACTTATTGAGCAAGGTTCTAAAGCATTTAGTGCAATACATAAAAGATTACATTATTCTCAAGGACAAGAATTTAAATTATTAGCAAAATTAAATGCAATATATTTACCTGACCAAGTAAAATTTTCTGCAAGTAATTCTAACTCTATTATTTATGCAAGTGACTTTGATGACAGAGTAGATGTTATTCCAGTTAGTGACCCTAACATATTTAGCACAGCACAAAGGATTGCCCAAGGACAAGCTATTCTACAAATGGCATCAGCTAATCCACAGCTTTATGATATGTATGAAGCTAACAAAAGAATGCTTGAAGCTGTAAGAATAAATAATATTGATGAAATACTTAAAAAACCACAAGAGGCATCTAGGCTTGATCCAATAGATGAAAATATGTCTGTTATGTATGGTAAGCCTATAAGAGCTTTTCCAGAACAAGACCATGAGAGTCATATAGCAGTTCATATGCAATTTATACAAGACCCATCATTAGGTGGAAATCCGGGTGCAAAAGCATTAATACCAATATTAATTGCACATATAGCAGAACATATTGCCTTATTGTATCGTCAGAAAATGCAGTCAAGTATTAATATGACATTACCAAACATACCTGATCTCAGAAATCCTAAGTTTAAATTTGATGACATTGATCCACAACTAGACATGATTATAAGTCAAAGAGCAGCACAAGTTGTAGCACAAGCACCACAAATGGAAGCCATCAAACCATTAATGGCAGCAATGCAAGGACAACAACAACAAAACCCACTACAATATGCCCAACAACTAGCACAGCTTGAGGCAGATGCACTCAAAGCAAGGACAGAGGCACAAATACAGTCAGACATGGCAAAAGCTAAGCAAAACATGGATATTAAACAAGCTGAAGCTAAACAAGACCTAGATATAGAGCAACAAAAATTACAAGCTGATTTACAAGCTAAAATTCAAAAGCTAGAATTAGAATTGCAAATGGAAAGAGAAAAAAATAATATAAAATTACAACAGGAGATGTTAAAAGATGGCTAGAATGGATATGAATAATCCAGCTGAAATTGCAGGACCAATAAGTGATAAAGAATTAGAACTTATGGAGGCAGGGGTTGATGGTGTAAATCCAACTATGCCTGTAAGAGGTGATGAAGGTGCTATGCCTATGATGTCTGATGAAGAAAAAAAGATATACATGGATTTATTAAATAGAGGCATACCAGATGATATGATCATTGAAATTATGGCAACTGCAAAATTAGGAGATGCAATAGGTGGGGCAACAACACCAGCTCCAGCAGTGAACCCATCAGAGTTTGGTGGATTGCCAATGTCAGGCTCCTCCCCAGCTAGTGGTAATCCATCAATACCAACAGTAGGTGGATCAGGTGCAGCAGGTGGTGCTATGACTAATCAAGATATGGCAATGTACCTACAAAACAAAGTCAATGAAATAAGAGATAGAACAGGTGGAAACACAGGTATGGGAGCATTAGGTGGAGTTGCAAAACCACCAATGCCAATGCCTAGACCTTTTGATGTAAGTGGTATGTCAACACCACAAAAAGAAATGGTAAGAAAAGGAGTTGATCCTTTTGCTGAAGGTATGATGGGAAGAAGGTAATGGCAACTAATCAAAGTTTTGGTGGTTTAGGTGGTCTTACTGATGATGAAAGATCAACATTAAACACAGAAGTAATGGGATTAAATACAAATCAGGCATTTGGTTTAGACACAGCAGGTAAAATATCATTGGGAGCAATAGGCAAAAATGCTTTATCTCCAGCTTTAAGTAATGTAATGAGTTTTACATCTTTAGGTAAGGGTTTAATGAATGCAAATCCAGATATGTTAGCATCTAAGGCAATGGGCAAAGATTATGGTTTTATGGGTGGAGTAAAATCTGTAACAGGTTTTGGTAGACCATCACAATCATTAGCAGACATGATGGACACAGATAAAAGTGGTAGTGTAAGTCAATCTGAACTAGATAGTGCATATGGCATAGGTATGACAGGAAGTGGTTATGGTGCAGGTGTAGATAGAAGTAATCCATCTTCAATGACAGGCATTGATGTTACCACAGGCAAAGATGTTGACCAGTTTGGTTTTTCAACTAATCCTTATTCATATTCTGATATGGATGCAAGAGGCATATCACAAGATACACAAACAGGAATAGGTAGAGGTGTTGATACTGTAGGTTTAGGTGGAGCAAAAGGTGCTGGATATACTGGTAGTAAGGGTGGTGTGTTTGGTTTTGGTAAAGCTGAAGGAGTAGACATAAGTGATCCAGAATCAACTGGCTCAACTGGTGTTGGAGTAAGTAATGTTGATGCAATGGGTAATACTGCAACAACAGGAGGTATAAGTTTTTCTGATGATGCACAAGCATCTGGTACAGGAGATGATGGTGGGACATACATATGTACTGCCCTTTATCAAATGGGAGATATGAAAAAATATATCTACAAATATGATCAGGTATATGGCAAGAGAGTTGATGAAGCTACATATCGTGGTTATGTTTTATGGGGCAAACCATTAGCAAAGCAAATAATGAAAAAAGGCATGGTTTATAAAATTGTAAAACCTATGGCATTAGCTTGGGCAAGACAAATGGCATTTGATTTATCAAAAGGTAAACATGGCACAAATAACAAAACAATAAAAATAATTAAAACCATTGGTGAAGGGATTTGCTATGCCCTTGGTCAAATATTTAGAAGGAGACAAATATGGCAGAAGTCAATGTAGAGAATATGGAAGATAATGCAGCATTATTCCAAGAAAAAATGGGTTTTGCACATAATGAAGCTGGGTTAGATTTATCTGATGATCAGTTAGTTAACTTTCTTTTACTTTGCCATCAAGAAATGATGTTACCTGAAGAAGAAGAAATGTCTGAAGAAGATGACATGGAAGGTGATGTTAAAGTCAAAGTTATGAAAGTTGATAGTGGCGATATGAGAGGGGTTATGGATCAGATACTTGGTCATGGTGCTCCTAAGGTAATGTAGCTATGATGAATACAGCAGGAAACATAGGTGCTTTATCAAATATACCTAAAGATATGCCACAGCAATCAATGTCACCACAAGGTGTGCAACAGGTTGGATTTAACAGTTTAAATGAATTGTTGATGGCTTTACCAGATGATTTTCCTTTAGATTCTGAAAATATTGAAAGAGCTATAAGAGAAATTGGTGGGGACAAAGGACAACAAGGCATATTAATTTATGAACTTGATGAATTAACAAAAAATCTTACAGAAGGAATGTAATGCCTTATAGCAAATATTCACCTAAACAAAAGAAACTAGCAGCACTTGCAGGGGATAAGAAAAAAATTACTGGTGCTGATTTAAAAAAAGCTAGGTTAAAAAAGAAAACAAAAACAAAAATGAAAAAGAAAAGGAAGGTATAATGGCACCTAAAACTGGACTTTATGCAAATATCCACAAAAAAAGAGCTAGAATCAAAAGGCAAAAGGCAGCAGGTAAAACACCTGAGAAGATGAGGAAAGTTGGATCAAAAGGGGCACCAACAAAAAAGAATTTTAAACAAGCTGAAAAAACAGCTAAACCTATTAAGAAAAAGAAAAGGACAGTTTAATTATGGCTAAAGGTGTAAAACATTATTTTAAAACTGGCAAAGAGCATAAAGGTGCAACTCATAAAGATGCAAAAGGTAGAGTTATGTCTGGTAAAACTCATACAGCATCAAGCAAGTATTTAGTTCACAAAAAAGATTTATCTGCAAGAGCTAAGAAAGTTGCTAATGCCTAATGGCAACATTTAAAGGTAAAAGTGTTAGTTTAAATAAACCAAGATACATAGCAAAAGGTGAAACAAGCTATGGTAAGAAAAAATCTGTTGTTTATGTTAAAGATGGGGATAAGGTAAAAAGAGTAACATTTGGTGATCCAAAAATGAAAATAAAAAAATCATCACCAGCTAGAAGAAAAAGTTTTAGAGCAAGGCATAATTGTGATCAAGCTAAAGACAAAACAACTCCTAAATATTGGTCATGTAGGGCATGGTAAATGGCAAAAGCTAAAATAAAAAAAGTTGCAAATGCTGAAATAAGAGCAGCAAAAACATTCTTAAATAAAAAAGGACTGTCTACAGAAGAAATAAGTCCTAAGAAATTTGCTACAGCAGCCAAAAAATTAGACAAGGGTTTTCAAGAAACTTTGCAAATATTAGCAAGGGAGTTGTCTGGTGGTCAAGTTTAATGGCAGACCTAAGAAATAAAACTCAAAATTTACTGCAAAGTGCATTTTCCAATATGGGTATGTCTAATGAAAGATCATTAGAATTAGCACAAGATTTTGCTGGTAGACCTGAAGCAGATACAATACTAAAAAGTCTAGGTGTATTAGATTTTACCCCAGCTGGATTAGTGTTTGGGGCTCAAGATGCCTATAGAGATTTTGGTAAAGCAGAAACACCATCAGAATATGGTATGGCAACAGGTATGATGGCATTGTCTGGTTTAGAGGCTTTTCCAGCTACAAAAGGCATAGCAAAATATTTAAAAAATGTAGTTAAGCCCAAAACAAATACTATAGATAATGTTGATTTGTCCAAAAGACAAACAGTGAAAACATTAGGAGCTTTACCAGCAGCAGCAGTTGTTGCTGATCCAGTTGTTGGTGCATTAAGTAAACTTGGTGATGCTCCTGTAGCAAAGACAGTTGCAAAAGCAGTTCCATCTAATACATTTAGTAATTTTATGAGAAATCTATATGCAGGTATTGTACCAGACAAAAAAACTGCTGAACTTATACAAGACAACATTGATAATATACAACAAAATATGAGAGATGATGGATTAATAAATACTCCTGATTACGAAGATTTAGATGTTGCATTTAATGATTTAGAAAAAATAGTAAATAATGATCAATTTCCAGCTAAAATGGAACTGCACACCTCTGCAGAAGACTTATATAAAAACAATGTTATTGAAAATATAGATAGTAATTACAGAGGTGATGAAGAATTTTTAGAAGATATGTATGACATAAAGTTAGACCCAGAGCCTGAGGTTACAGCAGATGTAACTAAAAAAGCTACATCTACATCAAATTAACTATTACCCCAGCTATAACCCCTGTTAAAACAGGTTCTGTGGTATAAAAATCCTTACTTGTTATATTACAGCTAGACAAAGCTAACAGTAATACAACAATTATAATTTTATTTTTTGCCATAATGGTCACCATCATCATTACTAACAATAAACATATTACGATCGCCTTTGACATATTTAGCATAAGATAATACTGCCCAGACAATAGCATCATATGGATTTCTATTTGTTTTACAAAAATTAAAAGCTGGATTATCACCCTCAAAGTCAGGGACTCTGTTAACATATTTTCCTAAGTAAAATGTTTCATAATCTTGACCTTTTGTGCCATTAAATTGTATATGATCTCCACCATTAGTTTCATCATTAATAATATGGTCAGCTTCTAAATATGCACCCCCACCATGAACCAATATTAATCCATGGTAGAATACTTTAATTTTATGCCATTCATCTTTAGTAAAATCTTCATGTTGATACCAATAATTAGTATATCCCATTATTTAATCTCCTGTATTTTAAGGGTTAATCTTCTTTGTGCATGGTGCAGTATTAAATTTAAGGTAAGTGGGTCTTTTCTTGATTTAGTTTGAGCAAGTTCTATTTCTGCAAATTGTTCTAAATACCAAGGCAAAACCATGTAGTTTCTAGCTACTGCTACATTTTGTTTTAACAAGATAGTATTTTGCATATGTATATCCATATCTACCTCCTTAGTAATGAGAAACATTATTTGTTTCTATTAACTTTTTGATTTTTGTACATGATCTAAAAATACTTTTAAATTCATTATCTAACTCACTATTTTTATAAACTGGGTAAGTTAAATCCATAATTATTTGTTCTATGTCAGTAATCCTATAGTGCATATCTATATTTTTTTTGGTGTTAGTAAAACTTTTCATATTTATCTCCTGTGCTGAAAAGGGTTGGGAGAGGGCTTATGCCCCCTCCTTTCTTAGTAGTTTGTTACAATAGTAACTTCCAATGTCATATGCTTCCATATCTGCATTATACTCTTGCTCATCTGTGCCCTCAAAAGGTGCATGACCATTGCTTAACATTGTTTTGATAAGATGATTCTTCTCAAATACATTAAAGTAAAAAGGAACTTTCTTCTTTTCTTTTTTACCAGATAACTTGTTGTAAACTTCTCTATCTACAATTTTCATAAGTCTGGCACATGATTTAGCACCTTTTAACTCTTTACCAGTAATATTGTAATAATCTACTGCTTGGTTAAAAGTACAGAATTCTGTACCTAAACCAGTTAGTTGATCAATGTTAGAACCTTGGTATTCTTTTTGTGTTGTAAAATTTAGCAATTTAATCTCCTGTGCAATGTTGCTTTTTTATATCTACATATATTATATTAATGGCTTTTTTACATAATACAACCATAAAAAACATTTATTTCATGTTTTTTTAATTATTATAAAAAACTTTCTAAGATCAGTTTTAATGCAGGTTCTCTGTCTGCCAAGTGTTAGCATTGACTTGTGCAACTTACTTGTTGAAACTTGTTAAATAAAGAGTTAAGGTATTATATGAACAGAACACAATTTTCATCTTTAATCTCAAAAGGAGGCAAAAATATGGGTTATGGTAAAAAAGGCATGGTTAAGAAAAAAATTAAAAAAATTGGCAAAAAGAAAATGGTTAAAAAACGTGGAAAATAAAGATGTCCAAGTTTTTGTAACTGGAGTGGCTATGGCTGGGGAGAGTCAATTACATGAACACAATAGAACTTCTGAAAAAGATAAAGCAAAATCTACAGCAGATGAAATCCGCATTAGCGGAGAAGATGATAGAAGGCAGGGAAACTGACTTTAATTCATACCAAAAAGATGTCGGTATTGCACAAGGATTAGAAAATGCCTGTGTAATTATTGATGATACTCTAAATAAACTTGACGAAGGAGATGAATAGGCATGACTCATCCACATGAAATATCTAAAATATATACAGACGAAGAATCAAAAGGCACAATAGCAGAACATCAATTACCAGTTCCTATGGGTTGGAAAATACTTATACAACCTAATCAAATAAAACAACAAACCAAAGGTGGTATAATATTGCCATCAAAAGCACAAGAAAATGAAGCATATCTTACTGCTCATGGTCAAGTTTGTGCTATAGGTGAGTTAGCTTATAGAGATAGAAATACAGGTGAGAGATGGAAGTTGTCTGCAATACCAAAAAGATATGATCGTGTAACTTATGGTAAGTATGCAGGTCAAAAATTAGTAATCAATGGTGTAAGACTTTTATTATTAAATGATGATGAAATTACATCTATATTACCTAATGGTGTTGAAGTAACAGCATATTTATAACAGCGAATAACTTGGAGAAGCAACCATGGCAGAAGAAGAAAAAAATCCTGTAATACAGGAAATTGAAGATGAAATACAGGCAACCAAAGCTAAGAATGATCAAGAGTTTGAGATTGAAATAGCAGATGAGCCAAAAGATGAAGAAAAACCAAAAGAAAAAAAAGCAGAAGAACAAGCAAAAGTTAGTGATGCCGAACTTAGTAGACGAGTGCAAACAAGAATAAATAAAGTTGTAGCTCAAAAAAAACTAGCTGAAGACAAGGCAAAACAACAAGCAGTAGAAAATGAACAGTTAAGATTAAGAATTGAAAAGCTAGAACAAGGTTCACAAAAGCAAGTTCAAAATGATTTTCAATCTAAGTATGATTTAACCAAGAAAGCATTGCATACAGCAGTTGAAGAAGGTGATACTGAGGCACAAGTTAACTTTCAAGAACAATTAGCAGACATGAGAGCTATTGCTAGAGTTCAAGAAATGCAAAGGCAAACACAACAAATCCAACAAACACAATCACCAAGTGTTGGCAAGGCACAACAACAAGCAACTAACCCAGCTCCTCCTAAAGCAATGGATTGGTGGCAAAAAAATACTTGGTTTAACTCTGAAGGTTATGAAAGAGAAACAGCAGCAGCAAGAGCAATAGATGTGCAACTTGATTTAGAAGGACATGACAAAAATAATGATGATTATTATAATCTTTTAAATAATCGTTTACAAAAGTTGTATCCAGAGTTAATATCAGAAAGTAATGTTACTCAAAGTAAGCAAAGAGTAAAAAGTAGTACAGTAGTAGCACCATCTACAGGTGGCTCAGCTTACAGGGGTAATAGGGTTCGTATGACTCAAGATCAATTACGAATGGCTAGGGAACTTGGTATTAATGATGAGGCAGGTTTGAAAAAATATGCTCAAGAAATTCAAAAAAGTCAAAGGAGCTAGTTATGAGTGAAAGAAATGTAAGAGCAAATGAAGCCAGAGATAATGTTCGTGATGTTGAGACAAGACCTCAAACAACATGGACACCACCAGCTTTGTTGGATGCACCAGAGCCTAGAGCAGGAATGGTCCAACGATGGGTAGCTACGTCAATACAGGGAAAGGACACACCAGACAACGTCTATAAAAGGATGAGAGAAGGGTGGGAAGCTAGACCTGCTAGTACTGTGAAAAATCAGTTGTTTCCGACTATTAATCACGGACAATGGGAAGGATGTATTGGGATTGAAGGTATGTTACTTTGTGAAATGCCATTAGAAAAGCATAGTCAAATGAAAGCATATCATCAAAACAAAAGCATAGAGCAAAATGAATCTCTTGCTGGAGACCTCAATGCACTTGAACAAAGAACTGGACAAAGAATCTTTCAGGAGAGGAAAAGTACAGTAAGTGGTGGTAGGCAAGTGTCTGCCATGGATGATTAATAACTTTTTTTAGAAGAAGGAAATAAAAATGGCAAATGTTGATGCTGCTTTTGGGTTAACCCCAGTCCGTCATCTAAGTGGTAATGGTTATTCTCGTGCAAACAAATATACTATAACTTCAGGTTTAGCTGAAAACATCTTTACAGGAGATGTTGTTATTATAACAAGTGGTGGTGTTTTAACTCCCCATACAGCGACAGAAGTTAATAATATAGGTGTTTTCGGTGGAGTTTCTTATACTGCAGCAGATGGCTCTTATGTTTATTCACAGTATTGGCCGTCAGGAACTGTTGCTACAGATATTATAGCATATGTTTATGATGATCCATATACAGTGTTTAAAGCACAATCTGCAGGAACTACTGCACAGACAAACATAGGTAACTGTTGTGATCTTGTTGCTGGTGCTGGTTCTACTACTACAGGTCAATCTGGTTTTGAATTATCAGGAACTATGGCAGCAGGAACTGCCAGTTGTAAAATTCTTGGTCTTTATGAAACACCAGACAATGCCTTTGGTGCTAATGCAATAATGGAAGTTCTTATCAATGAGCATCTGCTCAAAGATAGTGCTGGAATATAGGGAGATTTAAACAATGGCAATGAATAGAGCGCAATTTGCGAAAATGCTTGAGCCCGGTTTAAATACCTTGTTCGGCTTAGAATATGATAGTTATCCACCAGAGTATACACCAGTATTTGAAAGCAATACTTCTCAAAAAGCATTTGAGGAAGATGTATTGTTAACAGGTTTTGGTGCAGCACCAACAAAGAATGAAGGTGCTGGAGTATCTTATGATACAGCTTCTCAACAGTTTACTGCTAGATACCAGCATGAAACTATTGCATTAGCTTTCTCAGTTACTGAAGAAGCTGAAGAAGATGGATTGTATGGCTCAATAGCCTCACGTTATACAAAAGCACTTGCTAGATCAATGAGTACAACAAAAGAGATCAAAGCAGCAAATGTTTTAAATAATGCTACAACTACAGCTGGTGGTGATGGTGTGTCTTTATTAAGTACAGCACATCCAACACAAAATGGTAATCAAAGTAATACTTTGGCAACTGCAGCAGATTTATCTGAAACTTCATTAGAAAGTATTCTTATAAATATTGCAGATATGAAAGATGACAGAGGTCTTAGGATCGCAGCACAAGGAACAATGTTGATTATTCCTACAGCTTATTCTTTTGTAGCTGAAAGATTACTTGAGAGTCAGTTAAGAACAGGAACTGCAGATAATGATCTCAATGCAATAAAATCAGGTGGTTATTTACCACAGGGTTACCATGTAATGAGAAGGTTAACTGATAGTGATGCTTTCTTTATTAAAACTGATGTACCAGATGGATTAAAAATGTTCCAAAGAAGTCCTATGAAAAAAGGCATGGAAGGTGATTTTGAAACTGGTAATGTTAGGTACAAAGTAAGAGAAAGATATTCCTTTGGTTTTACTGACTGGAGAGGTATTTTTGGCACAGAAGGTGCTGCCTAAAAATTAAGATGGGAGAGGGGATAACTCCTCTCCTAAACATAACCCTTGACTGCGAAAGCAGACATTTGCCAAGACAAGGAGATTGACATGGCTAATACTACATTTACCGGTGCAGTCCGTTCCGAAAATGGTTTTAAAGTTGTTTCTAAAAATACTACAACAGGTGCATATACTGATGTTGCTTCTATTGCTTCAACAGGTATAGTAACAAATAAATATGTAAAGCATGTTGGTTTTGCAACAGGTGTTACTGTAAACACTACAGCTGGGGACAGTCCTGCTATTGGTCAGTTTACTCAACCTGCTAACACAATAATTACAGACATAAAAATATTTTGTGCAACTGCTCCAGTTATTGGAACAGGAGATATTGGGTATGAAGTTGGTACATCTAGCTCTGGTGCCCAAATTGTTGCAGCAGTAACTGATGAGATTCTTGATGGTGGAACAACTGTTGTTGTAGGAAATGTAACTACAACTACATTAGTTGCAACAACACAAAGTGCAACAACTGCTCCAGTTTCTGCACAATACACTTCTGCTGAAAGAACAATTTTTTGTAATATCACTAATACAGTAGATGCTACAACTGCTGGTTCATTTACTTTTATTATTGAGTATGTGCAGATAGCATAATTTAATTTGGGTGAGATTAAATTTTCACCCACTATTTTAGGAGATTAATTTGGCAGATATAACATCAAGCACTATTCTTTCTGAAAATACTCGTCAAATTGTTATGGCATTTCAATATCAATATGTAGATACAGGAGATGAATCTGCAGTAAAAAAAGTAGATGTTTCAACATTACAAGCTAATTCCAATGGCAGTTCATGTACTGGTGTAAAGATTACTAAGTGTACTTGGGTTGTTAAAGGCATGACTGTAAGAGTTTTGGCAGATGCAGATACTGATATTATAATGTTAAATCTTGATGAGGGTCAAAGTGGTGAGGTTGATTATACTGATATAGGTGGTTTACCTAACACCAAAGAAACTGGTGCTAATGGAACTGGTGATATATTTTTCACTACAACAGGTGCAGGAAGTGGTGACTCATATCAGATTGTTTTAACAATGACTAAGAAGTATTAAGGTGAAATATGGCAACATCTGGAACAGTTGCATTTAGACCTAATGTTGAGGAAATAATAGCAGAGTCATATGAAAGATGTGGTATTGATTCTCAAACAAGAACAGGTGACCATGCAAGATCAGCTAGAAGAAGTTTAAACCTTTTATTTTCAGAATTTTCAAATAGAGGTATAAATTTTTGGACTGTAACTCAAAATACTTTAACATTAGTCAATGGTACAACTAATTATACTTTGCCTGTAGGTACAATAGATATATTAGATGCTGTAATTAGGGACAGTTCATCTGGTGTTGATCAGATTATAAATAGAGTTACAATTCAAGAATATAATCAAATACCTGATAAAACATCATCAGGTAAACCTAATCAATATATGATAGATAGGCAATATACCCCTGTTGTTTACTTTTGGAATGTTCCTGATACATCAACATATTCTATGGTGTATTGGGCAATGAACCAACAAGAAGATGTTACTGCATCAAATCAAGATACAGACATACCTTATAGATGGAGTGATACTTTATGTGCTGGTTTATCTGCTAAGTTAGCTATGAAGTATGCACCAGACAGATTCCAAATTTTAAATGAAATGTATGAGAGATCATTTAGTTTTGCAGCATCAAGTGATAATGATGGTGTAAGCCTTAAAATACAACCAACAGCATTGAACTTAACATAATGGCAAAATTTGCAACTGGTAGAAAATCAAAAGCAATAAGCGACATAAGTGGCTTTAAGGTCAACTATACTGAATTAAAAACAACATATGATAACCTTAGAGTTGAACCTAGTGAGTTTGATCCTAAACACCCACAACTAACACCAGCCAAAAATGTAATTGATGCTACTGCATTATTCCAACCAAGACCAGATAATGATCCTGAGAATATTAGTTTTTTTGTAGGATTTAATACTGATATTTTTGCAAGTAAAATTGAAAATGCACAAAAAGGAATTGGTATAAAAGGTTTAGGTGCTATAGGCACATTTACAATTAGATTAGATCATTCCCAAGATGTAACAGGTGTTAATGCCACAGGAGCATTAGGAACTCTTAATTTTAAATCAATTTTAATAGAAACTGGTGTTGCTGGAACTGGTGCAATAGGCACAGCAGTGCCTACAGGCATACAAAATGTAACTGGTGTAAGTGGTACTGGTGCAATAGGTGGATTTGGTGTTACTGATGGAGCATCAATTAAACTAACAATATCTGAAACAGGTTTAGCTGGAACTGGAGCTATTGGCACAGAAGTACCTAAAGTATCTCTTACAGAAACTGGTTTGGCTGGTACAGGTGCAATAGGATCAGTTAGCATTACTATAGCTGAATTAGGTTGGAGTGGTGGTGACTGGGGTGAAAGTACATGGGGTCAATAAATGAATTACACTAGCTTAGTTTCACAGATACAAAACTTTATGGAAGATGATAGTACAGAGCTATCTAATTCTATACCTAATATTATTATACAAGCTGAAAGTATGATATTTCAAAGATTGCCAAGTTTACCTTGCTTTAGACAAATAACAACAGGCACTTTAGTTGTAGGTACATTTGATTATACTGTTGCAAATGCAAGGATGATAAGACAAGTTTCTGTAACTGATAGTAGTAGTAATGTATCTTTTTTAGATCATAGAGTTGATAGTTATCTAAGGGACTATCATCCTAATTCAAGCACAACATCTACACCAGAAATGTATAGCACAAAAAATGCCACAACGAGTGGAATTGTTATAACTTTAGCACCAACACCAAGTGCTACTTTAGCATTTCAGGTTGATTTTTCTGCACCAGAAACAGGTCTTTCAACTACAAATGCCAATTCATGGATAGGTGATAATGCTGAAAATGTTTTGCTTGCAGCATCACTTTATGAAACTTCTTCTTTCCTAAAGGCTCCAGAAACTGTATCATTATACAAAGCACAGTTTGATGAAGCTATAGCATTGTTTCAACAGGAGATGGGAAGAAATTACACAGCAGAGTATAACGCAGGAATATAAGGAGAAAATAAATGTCAATATCACAAGCAATGTGTACATCTTTTAAAGCTGAAATATTAGATGAACAACATGACTTAATAGCAGATACAATTAAAATAGCATTGTTTACAAGTTCAGCTAGTTTAGGTGCTGGTACAACTGCTTACTCAACATCAAATGAAATAAGTGGAACTGGATATACAGCTGGTGGTGAAACACTAGGAAGTAAAGCAATAACAACTCATGGCACATCTGTTTGCTTTGATTTTGCTGATCCTACATGGACTTCTGCAAGTTTTACTGCTAATGGTGCATTAATATACAATGATACAAATGGTGACAAAGCAATAGCAGTATTAGCATTTGGTGGAGATTTTACAGTCGCTGGGGGTACATTTCAGATAGTTTTACCAGCAGCAGGAACCTCAGGAATAATAAGGATAGATTAATATGGCTTCATCTTATGTAAATAATCTTAGATTAAATGAAATGGCTACTGGGGATGCCAGTGGTACATGGGGAACAATAACAAATACCAACCTAGAATTGATTGGTGAAGCACTTGGATTTGGCACAGAAGCCATAACGACAAATGCTGATACTCATACAAGTACAATAGCAGATGGAGCTAGTGATGGTAGTAGTGGCAATGATGGTGCGAGAGCCATGTATCTTAAATACACTGGAACTCTAGATAGTGCTTGTACAATTACAATAGCACCTAATGATATTAGACGACTGCAATTTATAGAAAATGGCACAAGTGGATCACAAAACATAATAATAAGTCAAGGGTCTGGAGCAAATATAACTATTCCTCCCGGAGATACAAAAGCAGTTTATCTTGATGGTGCTGGAAGTGGTGCAGCAGTTGTTGATGCCTTTGCTTCTTTAAATGTTGTTGATCTAAAAGTTGAAGATGATCTTACAGTCACAGATGATGCTACAATAGGTGGCAGAGTTATAATAGATGATGCAACAGATGCCACAAGTACAACAGATGGATCACTTCAAACAGATGGTGGATTAAGTGTGGTAAAAGATGCAATAATTGGTAATGACCTAAAGTTATTATCAGATAGTGCTGTTCTTGTTTTTGGTGCTGGTAGTGATGCCACTATTACACATACTAATGATACAGGTTTGACTTTAAATAGCACAAACAAACTAATGTTTAATGATGCTAGTCAATTTATACAAGGATCAAGTGCCACTGTATTGAGTTTAGGTGCGACTGATGAGATTGATCTAACTGCTACTGCAGTTGATTTAAATGGAACATTAACAATATCAGGTGATACCACAATAGAAGCTGGGGCAGATTTAATTACTGCCACTGCAGGAACATCTAACGTAAGAATAGGTGCTAATGCTGGTGATGCCATACAAAGTGGTGGTAATTATAATATTGTAATAGGAGACGAAGCAGGTACAGCAATCACTACAGGCGATAGCAATATAGCTATTGGACATGGTGCAGGTGATGCTCTGACTACAGGAACTTTTAACGTAGCAGTCGGTCATTTGGCTCTTAGCACAGAAGATGCACATAGTAGAAACACTGCTATTGGTTATCAGTCATTAAAAACTCAAGATGCAGGAGCAAATGCACAAAATACAGCAGTTGGTTATAATTCAGGAACTGCAATTACTACTGGACTTGAAAATACGTTTATTGGAGCTTCAGCAGGAGAAACTGCTACAAATCCAAGCTATACAACAGCAGTTGGTAAAAGTGCTTTAGGTGGTGGTTCATTAAGTGGTAGTTACAATACAGCGGTGGGAAGAACTTCTGGAATTGCTATGTCATCAGGAGCAAACAATACTTTGGTTGGATACGCGTCTGGTGAAGCAATAACGACAGGTGCTAATAATACTTTCATAGGTTCTGCATCTGGTGATGCAAATACTACAGCAAGTGATAGCACGGCAGTTGGGTGTCAGGCATTAAGTTCAAACACCACCGCACTTTATAATACGGCAGTTGGTTTTAAATCTCTATTTACAACTGTTACTGGTGCGGGTAATACAGCAGTTGGTTGGCAATCACTTCTAAGTAATACTGGAGATAGTAATGTTGCAATTGGTATGCAAGCGATGCAAACAAATATTGGTGGTGCTAACAATGTTGCAATCGGTCGTGAAACATTATTAGCAAATACCACAGGATCTAACAATACAGGAGTTGGAGGACAAGCACTAGATGCAAATACAACAGGATCTAATTTAACAGCAATTGGTCAAGCTGCTTTAGGAGCAAGCACGACAGCAAATAATGGTGTGGCAGTTGGAACTCAAGCAATGAATACAGCTACTACTGCTTCAAGTACCACAGCGGTAGGTGTACAAGCATTATATTCACTCACCACAGTGGATAACAATACAGCAATGGGTTTTGCATCATCTTATAGCACAACTACTGGGGGAAACAATTCTGCTTTGGGTGCTTATTCATTTTATACTAACTCTACTGGTGCTGGAAATGCTGCAGTTGGTCATCAAACACTTTTTTATAATACTACAGGATCAAATAATGTTGGTGTAGGTAAAGATGCACTTCAAAAAAATACTACTGCATCTGGCAACGTGGGAATAGGACAACAAGCAGGTTTTGCTAATACAACTGGAAATGAAAATACGTTTGTAGGAAACACTTCTGGGCTTGCAAATACTACTGGTGGTTCAAATACTTTTCTTGGTGAAAGAGCTGGTGCAGCAAATACAACTGCTGGACAAAATACATTTATTGGTTCTTATTCAGCTGCTTTAAACCAAACAGGTGCTGGAAATATTTGTATAGGTAGAGAATGTGGAACAGCAGGAACGCCACTTACAACAGGAACAAGTAATGTACTTATTGGAAATGGCATTAATAATGGAAATGGATCGCAAAGATTAGTCATTGGTCATTCTGTTGGTGCTATAGGAGATAACACCTTTACATTTGGAAAGGGTACTGGAAATGATAGAGTACATAATACATTTACATCAAATGCCTCTTGGACAAGAGTATCAGATGAAAGATATAAAAAAGAAATAACTGATAATACAGATTGTGGTTTACATTTTATAAATGATTTAAGACCAGTTACTTTTAAATGGAAAGCTAAGTCAGAAATAGATTCAAGTTTACCAGATTATGATGCTAATAAAACAACAGCAGACTACACAGATAAGATGTATGGTCTAATTGCCCAAGAAGTAAAACAGGCATTAGATAATCATAATATAACTAATTTTGGTGGGCATAATGAATTAGAGGATAGTGGTATACAAGCCATATCTCAAGAGATGTTTATACACCCATTAATAAAAGCAGTACAAGAATTATCTGCACAAGTAACAGCATTACAAACTGAAATAGCAACTTTAAAAGGAGAATAAAATGTCAGATGAAATAATACAACCAACAGCAGAAGAAATAGCACAACATTACACAGCTATGGGTCATAGTGTTGAATTAATAAATGCAGTTATTGGTGGTACATCAATGGTTGATTATAAAGCTGAAGAAAAACAAGATTGTGTGGATAGGAATGTAGTACATTTAGAA
>Ga0075468_10000163_pt1 | contig 23271 bp, 28 predicted proteins | sample DEB08_DNA_12_FD_77578 | JGI IMG/M metagenome (GOLD analysis project Ga0075468, IMG submission 77578) | Aqueous microbial communities from the Delaware River and Bay under freshwater to marine salinity gradient to study organic matter... | ecosystem: Environmental > Aquatic > Marine > Coastal ...
AGAGAGCCAGCTGGACAAAGGCAAGGGCTTATTTATAGGCATACTCCTTGTAGCAAGTGGAGCTGGAGCAGCAATATCAACAATAATGAATAAGTGGTTTTAAAAAATGGCAAAGTTACCGATGGCAACAAGAGTTAATATATTTCCAAAAAAAATGGCAGTGGGAGGTACAGCTGCTGAAGATAACCCTACAACAACAGGGGGTGTAGGGCAATTTCCAAGTGCTACTGGAATAACATCTCCAATATCTGAAATTATTCCAGAAAGTAAAATAGGTTTAACAGAGGGGGAAAAACTAGCTCCTCAACCTTTGACAATGCAATCTAATGAGGAGTTACAAGCTATTAACGTAGCACAAGCAGATCCTGTAACAAAAACAACAGGGTCTACTACGGGGTTAGAAATTCCTGTACCGCAAGTGCAGGCTACTAATAAATACACAGCCTATACCGTGCCAGATACACCAGAAGCTATTGCTGCTCAAGGAACACTATCACAAGAATCTAAAATTGGAGATATACAGGGGGCTGTATCTGATGAGGCTGTAGCTTCTGCTGCACAAGGCACTGTAAATGAAAAGGCAACTGTTAAGTATCAACTTGGACAGCTGTTTGAAAGTATAAAAACTGGTGAAGAGTTACCACCATGGGCTGCACCTGCGGTTAGAAACGTAACTGCACAGATGCAAGCAAGAGGTTTAGGTGCATCCTCTATGGCAGCTGCTGCGATAACACAGTCTATTATGGAGGCTGGTGTTCCAATCGCTGCTGCAGATGCACAAACATACTCTAGAATGGAGTTACAAAATTTAAGTAACGAACAACAGACTACATTACAAAATGCCATGACTTATGCTGCTATGGATAAAGCTAACCTTGATGCTAGAATGACTGCAGCTGTAAACAACGCAAAGTCTTTTTTAACAATAGACGCACAAAATTTAACACAATCACAACAAGCAAACACTTTAACATTTCAATCACAGGTGCAGAAACTGTTTACTAACCAATCACAAGAAAATGCATCAAGGCAGTTTAACGCTAAATCTGAAAATCAAGTAATGGAATTTTTTGCGGAGCTAGGGGTGCAAGCAGAGAATGCAAATAAAACTAGAGTAGCTGCTATGGAACAATTTAACGCAGACCAAAGTAATGCAATGGAAAGATTTGGTGTGCAGATGAATGATAGTAGAACAAAATTTAACGCTAATATGTCTGCACAAATTAATCAAAGCAATGCACAGTGGCGTAGACAAATAAATACACAAAATACAGCAGATGTAAATGAATCAAACAGGTTGAACGCACAAGCGTTGTTGGGACTAAATGCTACAGCACAGGCTCAAGTGTGGCAACGGTATAGAGATGAAGCACAGTGGGTGCTACAAAGAACAGAAAGTGCTTTACAAAGAGCACATCAATTTGCAATATCGTCACAACAAAATGATTTTGCAGTAGATCAGTATGAAACTGAATTTTCTGATTCTATTCTTTTAGAAGTGGGGCAAAGTGCTTTAGAACTGTTGGGTATTCCAGCAGGTAGCGCATAATAAGGAGTACATGTATAAATGAGTTTATGGGATAATATAACAGGTTATTTTTCTGATTTTAGTTTTAGTAAAGCAGCCGATGACTTTGAAGGATTTCTAGGTAATGCGTTTGAACCAGAAATGAAAGCAGGAAGAAGATATGTACCTCCTGTAAGTTCAAAAAGTTTTACAGGCGGTTCTTCAAAATTTCCGCCACAAGATAGGCAATACATGGGAGCAGGTGCAGGATATAAGTATTTTGATAAAGGTGCTAAACCCGGTTTAAGTGGGTATCCGGGTAAATACGTAAATCAAATGGTGGAAGCTAGTCCATTTACAAAAGGCACTGCTTTTAGTGGAACAGCTTTTGAATACCCTGCCGCTATTGTTGGAGGAACATTTTCAACATTGAGAGATGTTGTAAATGATTATGTTGTAGATCCTCTAGCAAAGTTTGCAAAATCAAGAACTGGACAAACACTTAAAGATAAAGCTTTAGAAACTGGAGGAAGTTTTGCAGAAATGTATGCACAACAACAGCTGTCGCAAAGGAGTAAACCTACAGATAGATTTAGATTAGGTGCAGGGGGTGCGGGTAACAGAATAAGTAGGTTTACACAACAAGGGACTTCAGGTACAGGGGCCCAATTTGTATCTGGAAAAACAGGTATATCTAATACTTTAATGAATGTCCTTCAATCTAAAATACAAAATGCTGATGTGTTACCTAACAGCGACATGGCTATGTTACAATTTCATTTAGAAAAACAACGATCTCAAGGTGTATTCACTAGCCTGCGAGATACTCCCGGCATTAAAACTTCATTATCTAGACCAGTACCAACTACTACTACTACTACTTAGGAAAAATACATGTTAGCAAATCCAAAAATACATAACCCAGAAGCTCCTGTAGGTTCTATAGAAAACCAAGATCCATTGGGAGCACCTGTTCCCGGACAAAGTTTAACAGATGCTCCAGAAGAATCTAAATGGGATTGGGAAAGCCCACCACAATATACAGATGTAGATGAGGCTGTAGTATCCATTGTAGAAAGAATAGAAAAAAATGTTGAATCAGGAGAGAGAGTAGACCGACTACTTTTATCGGGAACTCCTGTAGAAACTCTTGTAAACACCATAGCTTTTGCAGGTTTTTCACAAGGCCAATGGAGTCCTGATTTAGCCGAACTAATAAAACCACCACTATCAGCTTATTTTATATTACGGGGATTAGAAAAAGAAATACCATTGAGAATATTTAACAATAAACCAAAAAGAAGAATGATGGATGATGATGCTGTGCTTAGAGGAATGAAAGACAATAATCCAGAAGCGTTTACTGCATTGGAAGAAGAGATAAATAAAGCAACATTACCAATGGAAGAAAGGTCATTTATGGACATGGAAGAGCAGCCAATGGGCATGGAAGAACAACCGATGGACATGGAAGAACAACCAATGGCTATGGAAGATCAAGACATGGGAGGTATGGTATAATGTCACTATTAAACGCAGCATTCAAAATTCTTGGGGGAGCAAGTAAAAGTTTTAACCAAGGAAAAATTGACCAACGGGCAGCACAAACAAGGGCAAAAGAGTTGCAAGATGCACGGACTTACGAAACTTCAGAAAGACAAAGTACCCAAGGTTTTCAGGTAGATATGGCATATTTACAAAATAAATTTGATGTAGCAAGCAGTTTGCAAGCACAACTTTTTGAAGAAAAAAATATTAATTTACGAGCAGGAAACGCTGAAAAATTAGCAGTACTAAACCAAGATATTCAAGAATATATGGCGGGTGTAAATCATAAGTATGGTTTGGATCTTTCAGCATTTGACTTTAAAAATACAATGACAAAACAAAAAGATACACAAACATTTGAAGGGGAGAAACAAGAAGATCAGCAACAACATAGTTTATTTATGCAAGACGATGAACAGGAGTTTAAAGCAAGTGAAAATATATTAGATAGAAAAAATAAAAAAGAGGTTGAAATATTAAAAAATAAAATATCCAACACAGGTAACACAGTACGTTACTTGATAAACACTGATGGTCAAAGTGTAGATTATAAACCAGATCTTTTTACAGATAAACCGGAACAACCTAGTAGTAGTGGGACAGCGTTTATATCCTTTAACGATAAAGATCTAGAAAAAAATAGTGACGCTTGGTATAGAAATCATTATAACACATGGTCTTCACCTTCCCAAGTACAGAAAACAAAAGCTTTATTAAACGATTTGGCTAAAAAGGGAGATACGGCTAACATAAAACTTGTAATAGATGACATGAAAGAAGATATATATGGATATAAAGCAATGTTACAAAAAAACGCAAAACCATCTACCCAAATTATTGGGGAGGCAGGTTCTGTGCCAGCCCCTCCAAACGTACCTATTACCGCTATAAATAAGTTACTAAACCAATTTATAGATGATGACATTATGAATAATGATAGTTTAGGTGATATAGTTGCTCAAGAATTATCAGCAGTTTGGTTAGGAACAGGCGAAGGTGATGCAAACAGATCTAACAATATAGCAGAAGTTATGAGAAACATGGGCTATGTTCAAAACAGTGGAAATACATTAGATATAACTAAAAAATCTAATCAAGCAATTGTTGATAACAAAAATGACACAACAGATTTTTTAAAGTACTTAGCAAATAATATGGAGGATGTTACTGTAGGAAGACCTCTTCAACCTAATCCCTACAGTATAAATGATGTATCAAATGCTATTTTTAGTAAACATATTAATAAAAGAGCTGTACCTCTTGCAAAGATGTATTCTAACTACAATAACATGGTGTATGCAGATCAAACTCAAGGCAGTGCAGAAAATGAAAAAATCTTAAACAGTCAAGGAATAATGCCAAACAAACACTATAATTCTGGCATATTAAATGAAAGTGAGAAATTACATTTTAAAGCTGTTAATCTTATAGGAATAAATGGTAGACCTATTAATATATACAACTATGGTGATATGCAAAAAGTGCATGCTGGATTAAGCCTTATCATGCCAAATACAAATGCTAATGGAGTAAGGCAGTCTGTAGATAAACTTATAGAAAATAGTGGTTTAGATAGAAAAGCAATAGATGCTAAATATGTATCTGCTGAACAAGCCATAAGCACCATAGACGCAATACAAAAATTATATGATGAATTTCCAGATTTACCATCTGGGCAAGCTGGTAATTTCTTTGCTAGAATGTTTGAAATTTCAAAATTTGGCGAAACAGGAAATTTTGGTAGTGTTATAATGGGTATGTTTAAAGACTACGAATTTACCGGACACACTAAAAACAATTCCTACATGAAAAGAATGCAGAAAAACTTAGACAATATAACTGAAATGATGGATAGGGAAGAACCGTTATCTACCCAAGATGCAAAACTTTTAGCAAATAATCAAAAAGAAGCTTATACAGCTCTTTTAGCATACCAAATGGCTGCAGCAATTCAAGGCGGTACCGGTGGTAGAACTATTTCTGACCAAGATGTAGAAAATATAAAACGAGCTATGGGAAAAACATTTTTTGATTACAGGGAGGGTGCAGAAGGTAGACTTGCGGCATTCCGTAATGTTGTTCAAAAGATAGCTTCTGTAAATAGAATGTTAAAACTTGGTGTAGATAATGGAACTGTAAAAGGTTATAAAGCTGCACAAGCAATGGCTGATATGTATTTAGGAGCACCTTTAGGAGATTTCCGAAATGCCGGTTGGACTAATAACCCAAGAATTATGGATGCAATATTTAATGAAGATATTGAGTATAGAAAATCTCAGATAGAAACTGTAATTCGTGGTGAGGAAGCATACGTAAATGAAGCCTTTGCTGTAACAGGTATAAGAGCATCTGAAAATAAAACTTTCTCATTTACAAATGCGGATGGCAAAGAATATAAAAATATATCTGTAAACAAGAACCAATCGTTAATAGAAGCTATACAAGACGATTATCCTGATTTTGAAGTTTTATATAATTCTCCAAACCTCTTAGAACAATTATTAGAGCAAGGAGTTATTACTAAAACAACTAAAAATCAGTGGACCGATCAACGCAGAGGCAAGGAAAGAAATATTTTTAAAAATGAGGAAGATACATAATGGCTGATTTAGATAACCAAATGGAAACCCTAGAAGACGAATCCCGTACTACTCTTCGTGGAGACCCTATACCAGAAGAACCCCCAATAGGTTATAATCGTAAATTTAGGTTTGATGATCCGGCAGGAATACAGGAAGAACGCTATAGGCCAGAAGACCAGTTGAATATTTTAGATACTCCTGTGGATATGGATAGAGACACACCACTTTTATCTAGAGCTGAAAAAATTCAAAGAGAAGCTATGGATATAGAAACGGAGGCATTTAAGCAACCAGAGATTGAAGAACAAGAAAATGTTAGAAAATATGCGGATGCAGAAGCAGAGCTGATTAAACAAGAAGAGAAATATTTAGAAAGAGCCCAACCAAAATTTCAATTTTTAAAAGGAAATTTAGGACCAGATGGAAAGTATGATACTGTAATTTACCAAAGATTTAATAGTGCAGGCGATGTGTCGTATGAAAAAATATATGAAAATATTTCTATGGAAGAAGCAAACTTTGAAGTTAAAAATAGAAATGCTTTTTTTGATGACAAAGGCAGGGATTACAAATATAGCCCAGAAGAAAATATACCTATAATTCCTAGAATGGTAGAAGGTGGTGACACCCCCGGCGTAAAGTATTTTGGAAGGGGTGCAATAAATTTATCTAAAGGTATTGTTGATCCGGTAGTTCAAGTTACAGGATTGGGTGTTGTAGGTATAAACGCTGTTGCAGAAAAATTAGCAACATCAGGAAAAATACGAGTTCCTTTCACTGATGCTTTAAATATAGATAGAATTGAATTAAATTTTCCCGGCCTTGTAGAGCCTTTACTTTCTTCAGAAAACAATGAGAAGTTAAATGTATTTCTAGACAGTAGAAATGATTTTGGTATGAAGTTATCTGCTTTATCAATCACAGATCAATTGGTTCTTGCAGCCCATGAATCCACAAAAGATTTAACTTTTTTAAGTTCATCTAATAATTTTGAAAACAGTGAGGTGGTTACAGATTATAGTCCTGATGAATTGTTGGATGTTATAAATGCAAAAGATGCTGGCAGTTTAAGGAATTTTATTAATTACGCAGCTCGTGATGCTGGAAGTTTAATGTTGTTTAGAGGAATTACCGGAACAACAAGAAGACAGGCATTAAGATTTTTTAATGAGCTTAGAGTAGATGCTGCAGAAGATTTAATAAAACATAATAAAGAACTAATTGCGGCAGGTAAAAAACCAGTATTGATAGGAGACGATGCAAAACTTAGTGCGGTAGAACTTGCTAGGAAAGAATCTATGATTCCCCAGTTAACTGCACGGGCAAAATTAATTTTTAAATCTAAAAATGATAAATCTTTTAAAGGTGCTGAAGACAGAGCAGAAGGTTGGCTTGGAAAACTTAAAAGAAATATGTTGTTTGTAGAAGGGAGTGATAAAAAAGTCACGTCTATCTTGTATGGTTCTGAATTTGGAGGTTCATATGCTTCTGCATATGCTGAAGGTGCATACGGGATAGATAGGGAAAACCCTTGGAACATGGGTATACAAGCACTTGCAGCTATCAAAGGTGATGTAATATTATCTTTTGGTATAAGAAATTTTCAAAAACCTGTAGATAAATCATTGAGAGTTTTAGAACTTAGTGCCGACGGTGTAAAATCTTTATTTTTAGCTAAAGGTCCGGGTGGTGTAAACTTTATCGGAAAGTTAAGAAGATACATTGAAACAGGAGGTGTTGACGGAAAAGATTTACGAGCAGTAAAAATACCTGATGGTAAAGGTGGTGAAAGGCCTCTTACTGAAAAAGAAATTAGAAATGTTTTTAATTTTGTAGACGCAGCCCAAGGTTCAGCCACACAACAAGCCGCTATATTAGAACAAATAAATTGGTTTGGTCAAACAAAAGATATGTTAATAGCTGAAGGTATTCCAGAAAATGTAGTAAATCCACTTTTAGCTGATGCTTTAAAATTAAGTTACCTACAAGATGGTACAAAATTTATGTTGGATACAACAAATTTAGGATTTAGAACAAGGCAAGCAAGAAAAATAAAAGGCAATTTCCAATGGATAAAACATTATTCTGAGGTTCTTAGTAGACAAAATGAACTTGTAGAAAACCTTGTTTCAAAATTTGATGAAATAAAAACTAACTACGGTGTTTCAAAACCAGAAGAGTTTAGTGAGTTAGAAAATCTTGTTATGGGAAAAATATATGCAGATAATGAAGATTTAAATGAATTTTCCGCAATAATGGCAGATTATGGAGTAGAGTTACTTAATCAAATTACTACAGGAAGTTTAAAATTAAAGTCTCACCAAATAGTAGACCTTCAAACAGATATAACCCAAACTATGGAGATACTTAAAGGCGGTGCAAATGGAGCACTTTCAAAAGATACAAAAGTAGTTGATGCTGCAAAAGATTTGTTGCACAATAATATAGTATCAAAAATAGGAAAAAAGAATTTAGATAGAATAGCAGCAGTGCCTTACGAAGAAATTCAAAAACATGTTTCAATAATGCAAACTTCTTTAGCTAGGTTAGACCAAGAGTTAGACGAGCTTTCTAGTACAAAACTACCAAAAGTAGAAGTGGATGGTAGAACAGCCCCTAATATAGCATCAGGAGCTAGTATAGAAAAACAAAGAAGCGTTGTAAGTGAAAATTGGGCTGCTTTAATTCACCGTAAAAGTAGAGAACTTTCTGAAGAAGCAAGTGAAAGATTTTCTGTAATAGATAAAAATGGTAATCCTGTACAGATAAATGCGTTAGACTTAGTAGGAGATCTTTGGACTCTTGCAAGATCTATAAATCCTACAGAAGTATTTGCAGGAATGCAAAATGAAAAAGTAATTAAAAATGTTTTGAATAGAACTTACTCTGATACAGCCCAAAGTATAAATTCAAAAATTATAAAATCTATTGCTGAAAATGAAGGCATACAAGCAGCTTCTATTCGTAAAAATATAAGAGAATCAACTGCGAATTTTATGGGTATCCCTTCAAGTAGTGTAGAAAATATTGATATACTTTTGTATTTTTCACAACACAAAGATTTTTATGTAAATAGAATGGGGGTAGATAGTGAGTCTTTAGGAATGGTATTAGGTATGGGATTAGATGAATTTCAAAACTTATCAGTTGGTGTTAGCAGAAGATTAAATGACAGTAGTATTTCTCCAGCAGATAATGCATACCTCAAACAGAGTAGCTCAATTCTAAGAGATTTTGAAAAGGGTGCACTAGAGCAAATGGCTCCGGGCCAATCTAAAAAATTAATGGATGCAAAAGGGTGGTACACTAAAAATGCCGTAGGATTTAGGCATCAAAATAATCATGTTCCAAACGTGTATATTTATAAAGGTGCAGACACAAGAGAAATAGGAAATATTACAGGTGCATATCACGAGTTAGATCCTACCCAATGGTTAGGTAAATTAGTAAAAGACCATATGAATTTAGAAACAGACGGAGCTGGAGAATTAATTAAAACATTACAAGCCATGTTTCCTAAAGTTACAAACAAAAATGGTAAATCTGAACCTTCTACAGATTTTACCTTTGCTTTAGAACTTGTTAAAAGAGAACTGGGATTGCAGATGCAAAGAGCATCTAAAGAAAAAGCTTTAGAAGAAGTAGGTAGTGCCAGCCAACAAGATGTATTAAAATTCTTAAATAATCCAAAACCTCTTAATGTTGTAAGCAATGAATTTGATCAGTTTGTAATAGATTTAGATAAACTTACTGGTGGAAGAATATCATTTAATGCTCTGCAAAAAAATAATGCTAGCCGTAAAAAATCAATAGAACTAATGCAAAAAAATGCTAATGAATTTAAAGTTGCAGGGGAAGCATTACAGGCAGCAACAACAGAAGTAAAAAATGGTTTAGAACAAATGAATAGGGCTGTTAAACTTTTATCTGAAGATGCAAGTGAAGCAGGTCAACAATTTAAAGGGGTAATAAAATTATTAGAAACTAAACCTGCAGAATTTTTTGAGTATGTTTCAACTAATCCAAACGAATTAGCTGATCTTAAAAAATATGCTATTAGTAAATTTAACATGTCTGAAGAAAAGTTTAACGGTATAATTGCTCGCCAACTTGCCCGTGGATTAACAAAAAAAGTACGAAGGGTTACTATCTACGATATGAAAAAGAACGAGTTTAATCCAAGTCCTGTATATTCTGGTGTTGTAGATGAAGCGGTAATGAGAACACAAGGTATGCCTGAGAATAGATTAAATACTTCAGAGTTGTTAAATTTATTAGATGATCCAGTAACCGTAAAATTATTTAAAGAATACATGCCTGCTGATTTAAATAAATTAAAAGCTATTCTTTATGGGGACAATCTTTCAAAGGGCCCTGTTAGAACTGGATTAAATACAAGCGCAGATAGATCACCGAGTATAGATACAGCAGGATTATCTTCTAGAGGTAATGCATTAGCTCAAGAACGTACTGGAGTTCGTTATCAAATAGCAGAGATGATGTTAGCTGTATTTTTAAGAAGTGAAATTGATGCTGTAGCAGCACTAATGTTAAATCCTCAAGCAACAAACATAATGACAGATTTAATAGTGAAAGGTAAAGTGCCCCCTAGTAGGTGGAGAATTAATCCAGCAAATAAGACAGGATTATGGTTACCAGATTTTATTGCTCAGGCAAACTATATGTACATTGATGATGTTAATTTAGAATTAGAAAATAATTCTAGTGCTGAAAGAATGGGAAACCAAATGGAAGCCCTTTCTGTTACCCCATAAAAGGAGAAAAACACATGCCCGGAAAACATAACTACAAAAAGATGGCTGAAGGAGGCAGAGCCGATATGTCTGCTAAACCAGATGTAGCTGCACCTGAAACAGACAGAGTAATACCACCTACACCAATGACTGATGCAATGGAGCTATCTAACGTAGATCCTATGACAGGCAAACAGTACCCCAATAAAAGGCAAATGAAATATGGTGGAGCTGTTATGTACAGCAACGGACCTAGAAAAGTAAGAGGTTAAGACCTACAAAGTTTAGCTACATCTTCCTCTACAGAAGAGCCTATCTTTTTCAAGTGCTCTACTACGGCTCCTAGTACATGGGTGTTAGGGTAATCTTTCTTCCACCCATCTAGGGCAGTAATCAAAGTTTCTTTTTCTATGTAATTTACTTGTGTAATAATTTTGCCGTCTGAGTTTACCTTTACAGATAGTTCAAACAGACTTGCTTCCGCCATCTTACTTTTCCAATCTTCCTAATCTGTGAAATAGATTTAGAAGTTTTTCTTCTACTTCTTTATCCGGGGGCGATGCATACTTTATGTAATAAGCTATAACTTTTCTTATTAACCCAGCATCCTCTAGAGCTATTATAGGTTTAGCACACTTCACTATATGTCTACTAACTCACACACTCCGGCAGTACAGGCTAATTCCTGTGACCCCTTTGTGTTATCTTCTTTTTCAAAGTCCTGTAATTTACGCCAGTCTAAAGTTGCTGGCATTTTTTTTACAAGTTTCTTGTATTCTTTCTCATCTATATCTTGATAGGGAGCCTGCTGATACGTGTGATCGGAAAAGGGGAGAAAGGAGACACCACTAAGGTATTCAAAATTTTCCCAACACCACGCACCAACAGGTACCCACTCATTTTCCTTTACCGAAATGGTAACAGAAGGCTTATGCTCACACCAGTGTTTTGCATAAATCTTCCATAACTCAAGCTGTTCTATTGCAGACATATCGTTTCTACAAACAGAACCTATAGGTGCTTTCATCGGAAAGGAGAATACTGTAGTATGTTCTGGTTTCATAACATCTGGCTCACTAGGTATACCAGAGTTAATTAAAAATTCAGTGAGGGGATCTTTATTATCTCCCCGTACTGTTCTTATATAATAAGGGTTGTGTCTTGCATGTATACCGCTGGCACTGTCTACCAATTGACTAACCGTACCAGAAGGTTTAACACAAGTAATAGCCGTACTTTGGTTTATACCAAACTTATCTGCCCAATACTTATTAGCCTCTACAGCAACACCCCTCAAAGTTTCTAGTCTCTTTTCTAACCCACCTTCTTTGCCATTTAACAATGTGCTATCCATGATACCTGTAAGAGATACACCGAGTAATCTCTCTTCTTCTGTATTGTCTTGCCATCTCTTTCTTAGGTAGCCAAAGTTAGTAAAGGTAGATTGTATTGTGCCTAACAATGTAGCAATCTGTATTTTCTTACTAAGAGTAGCCACCGTATCACCGGCACGTACCACCACCTCTGTAAGATTACAAAATTGATTAGGCCGTAGTATAATTTCACTACATGGATTAGTACCAAAATCCCAACTGGCATCTCTTCTACCATTCTCAGCAGCCTTTGCCTGTGCAGAAGCTCTGCTAAAGATACCCCTCTCACCAGATTTACTCTCGTACAAAGACAGCCACTCTTTCATAAAGATACCTGCGTCTGGTTTCTCTGTATAAGCAACAGAGTTATTAGCCAGTGCTCTCTCTGGATTTGTTTCCCACCAAGCACCAGACTTAGCCGCACGCACTCGTTGGTCGGATAAGTTTGACAAAGAGATGAGGGCTGATCTACGTACACCACCCACTACTACTACCTCTCCTGTCTTACAAACTATATCATGACACTCCATAGAGGAGAGTTTTCTACCTCTGGCACCTTTAAATTTCTCTACAGTGAAGTCAAATAGGTCTACCAACGGTTGTGGACCACTGGCTCTACCACCAAATGTTTTAAGTCTTGTACCTGCAGGTCGTATCTTTGACACATTAATTTTAGGAACTCTTCCTGTATACAGATAAGATACTAAATCTCTAAACCCCTTTGCCCAACCTTCTTTAGAATCTACAACAGACACCACATCCTCTGTATGTTCAAACTCTACATCTGGCACAGTAGGCAACTTATCAACATACTGTCTCTCTACAGAAAACCCTACTCCTGTACCATTCATCAGTATGTACAGGACTTCATCAAAAGCCCTTGGGCTATCTATCGGTATATACGAACAGTTATAGCCAGCAATGTTTTCTCTCTCTAAAGCTTTACCTGCGGTCATCAATGCTCTCATAGAAGGCATAACTGATAATGACAGTACAGCTTCCTCCATGTCCTCCCAAGACTTTTCATCTATTCCTTCTACGTTTTGGCGAAAGAAAGATATAAGTCTATCTACTGTTTCCCCCCAACTTTCTCTTCTTCCTTCTTTCTCTAGCCACCGAGAGTATCTAGACATATGTATAAACGCCTGATATTCTGTTGGTAAATAATTTCCCCCTAATAATGATGCCATCTAATTTTCTCCATATTCTAATTCTAATATTAATTCTGCGTAATGTATAACTTTTTTTATATCTTCTGCCCCGTTTTTCTTTTTATGACGAGAGATATACTTTATAATATTTCCCTCTAGGAAGTCAAGTTTATTTTTAGAAATATATTCTATAGGCATAATCTCAAAATCTATGTAGTGATTGCCACCTACCTGTCTATTTTTTCCTTTTACAGATTGTTTTATCATATCATCATGTGAATCATACTGTTGTCTTTTTTTCATCTTATACTCCAGTCCTTCTGGTATACTATCACTGCTTATCATCTGTATCCTCCCCAAATATAGACACAATATTATCTTTCTGTACACGTGCGGTAGGTTTTGTTCTGTCCATAAGGCTATCAATTATTGGGAGTTTCGTTTCGTTTCTCATCTCCTCCAATATAACACTCTGCCCTCTTTCCTTTATCATATCCATATCATTGGCCAGTAAAGACAGTACACCCCTAGAAAGAATGTATGATAGATCAACATGATTATCACCAATATTATGTGTATCTATTACAGCAAGACTAACACCATCCTCTCCATCAGGTTTAAGCAGTATAACATACATACCTAATGGGAGCTTCTTTCTGTAACCGTTTAAATCTTCCTTATTCATCTAACCATTCCTGTGGTAAAAAACCTTCACACCATTTAAAACCATAGCGTTCACACCACCCGGCGTAAGTAGTTTTAGAACCTTTATAAAGTTTATTACTTGCTCTCATGAACAAAAATCTTAGATCAATTTCGGGGTGTTGTTTTTTAATTAACAGATGTTTACCCCTATCTGCTGTAGTAAAAAGTCCTTTTGCTTCTATATAGAAGTTCTTTCCCTCTATAACAAAGTCAGGATTATAAGTAGAATGCCTAACATAATCTATTTTCTCCGATTCATATTGAAATTTTACATTTTTTCTATTTAAAGCTACAGCGATAGACAATTCAAAGTCTGATCGGTAGCCATGATGTCTTAGTACCATTATACCCTCGGCATGTTTTTATGTATTATATCCTCAAACTTATCGTTAAAGTACTTAAAAGTTTTAGGTGCATTCTCCCGTAGAATGCCTCGTTGTTCTTCTATGCCTGTCCAGTGTAATACTACTAGACTGTTTCTTGCTTTTGCTTGTACAGCCAATATATCTAAATCATGATCTATCTTCTCCTTATGTTCTTCAAATCTATCATCACCCCAAGGTTCATCAAGATCAAATGTTTTAGTCATTCGGATTGGTATGCCATTGGGTCTGTTGCGTAGTTCTTTTACAATACTATCACCACCAAATGTTTTATCACACTCTTGGTAACCAAAGTATACACCTTCGTTGATGTAGCTATCTCCTATGGTTACCTCTGTAGATAAATAAATCATACCTCTATTTCTCTCTTCTTTAATTTTGTATACCAAACAAGAGGTCGTTGCGTTGCCTGTGTTCCTACCTTTTTATGTAGTTGTGCAGTAGGCCAACACTGTGCTTTGTAATCACAATAGCCACACACCGTGTGCATAACTCTGTTTCCTGTAGCAATTATCTCACCTTTTCTTTTCCCGTGCTGTACACGGAATGTTTCTTCTTTATCTTTAAATTCTTTCTTTAATGGTTTGTCTTGTAACATTGTTTTTGCATTAGATTTTGCCTTAGCCAACTGCTCTACAGAGTCTTCCTCTTGGTAATCTGGTGCTTCACATACTGCCCATTCACCAGAAGCTTTGTCTACAACAATCCACCCACCAAAGTCCATGTTCTTTGCTTTGCTGTACAGGTATCCTTGCATCAAATACCCAAAGGTATCATCTTGTTTTACTTTGTTGTATCCACCAAACTCTCCACCAAATTTCTTAGAGAAAGCATACGGGGATGCAGATTTTATGTCCCACACCTTGCCATCAATAACAACATCTAATGTACCGTTAAGTTCACACACATCTAAATCTAAATTAACTCTCTCTTGTTCTGATTCTATATTTACGTTAGCTGATTTTAAAACTACCATAGCTATAGCTTCTATGATGTCACCAAATAAAAACCGCATGATAGTATTGTACTGAGTTTCTTTAGGTGATTCGTTTTTGTCATGCCACTGTTGGCACATGGGTTTGCCCAAGCCACTCATCCGTAACGAGTAATCACTTTTACCACGAGACAGTTGTTTGACTAAGGCATCACCACAATCATTTTTAAAGTTTTCTAAAAGTTCAGGGTCTAGATCAATACCTTCTTTCATGGCACGATCTAGTAATCCCTGTACTTTCATTAAGATAGGATTAGACAAACTATCTATCCTGTAGCATTAAGAACTTCACCAAAATCGGACAAGTCTCCTAATTTAGCTTTCTTCTCTTTTTGTTCTCTCCACTGGCCCATCACTTTATTATTGATGGCTTCTTTGGTCTCAAAAAACTTAGCGATTAATTCTTGATCACTATCTTTTATGTCCACGTATTTAAGTGTAGACATAACTGGGACATAGTAAGAATTACCACCCATCTTCTTTCTTGAGGTAGTTACTTTGTTAACAGACGTACACATAATCTTTTTCTGTCTGTCAATCATTTTTATATGGTCACTGACAGGCATAAAACCAGAGCCTCTAACATACCAAACGGAAGGTACTTCATCAGGCATATCTACTTTGTTACCGTCTGCATCTACAGGATTAACCAACTGCACTGTGTTGTACAGAATCTGATTACACTTCACACTTTTGTGTAACATCATTTCTGGACTGTCTTTAGCTAAACCATCGGCTTGATCTTTGGTCAGCCTTCCACACCGGATACCACCTTCTGTATCATAAAAGTCAGCACTTAAATTTGGTGCCTGTATAGTTTGGCTACCAAAAGTTCCCTGCTCTGCATCCCACCTACTGTAGGTAAACAACCTAAAAAATATTCGTAGATGAGCTTCCTTTGCATAGGCAGTAACACCGTCAGGTAATTTTAAAGAGAACTCCCCACGAGGAATGCTCCTACCTTCATTGTCTTCTTCACCATGATTAATGGCAAAGCGAGGAAGGCTCTGACTTTCATTACTACTTACTTCTTGCCCAGTCAATGCCGCAATTTCTGCCACTGACATGTTCTTTAGTGACGGCACTACACTTGGTGTATTCGTTACAACATCATTTGACATCATAATTTCTCCTTCGGTTTATAGTGTTAAAACTTCATCCATGTCAAGCCAGTCTTTACCTACTTTTAATTCAATACCCACCGGCATGTCATAGTCAATATTGTATCGTTTCATAGCTTCATCCTTGATACTCAACATGGACTCCGTTAAAATTTCAATTGCCTTTTTCTCCTCGCTTGGAAAAACATCAAGGACAATTGAATCATGTACTGTGTTACATACCACAGACTGCATGTCGCTGTCAAACAAAATTTGTCTTAAATTTATAAGAGCAAGCGGGAGCAGATCTGCGGTAGCAAATCCTTGTACAGGATAGTTTTTTATGGCGGTAGCGTGTGTAGAACCGCCATGAAAGTTCCTACGAACATGAGGAAAATGATAAATCCTACCAGAAGGAAGGGTGATCTTTTTCGTCTTAATCGCTTCGTTTTGTAAAGAGACGTGCCATTTAGCAACATCTGAATATCTGGCCTTGAAAAGGTCGTAGTACGCAACTTCTTTTTCTGTTCCATATGTACCTCCGTATAGTGGTTTAAATGTATGTGCTTTTGCTTCCTGTCTAGATACACCCAATGCTTCTGCAGAAAAGCTATGCACATCAAAACCTTTCCTCACATCAGCATACACCTGTTTATCCTGTGCAAGAAAGCCTGCAACTCTAAATTCTAATTGACTGTAGTCTCCCTCCAATATCTTTCCTCCCTCCCATCGTGATACAACACAAGCCCTCACAGGGAAAGTTGTACCTCTTGGCATGTTCTGAAAGTTTGGATTACGAGAAGATAGTCTTCCTGTAGCCGTAACGCATTGCATATAGTGAGGATGTATAAAACCTTTACTATCTAATCCCTTCTCTATACCATCAACAAATGTTCTTAAGTATGTACCTATAGCATTGTATTTTATATAGGCACTGATAAATTTCTTTTGCTCGTCATTGGCAGACATAGATAAGTTCTCTAATGTTGGTCTGTCTGTTTTAAAGCCGTGTGTACTGACATCATAAGCATCTCTCGGCACAAGTTTAAAGCCACCAACTTCTCCTGTAGATTTAAATACTATGCCATCAGAATTACAAGTTTTACAAATTCTTTTAGCCTTACCTGTTGTGCCATCTTTCTTTAGTGGGTTAAAGTATCCCCTTCCTTTACAGGAACCACATTGGTGGGACTCTGTATGGGGAACTATTTTTGTATAAGTTCTTACCTTCCTAACAAAATCATCTTTACCTAACTTGCGAACTCTTTTCTTTCTCTTTGTACTACCATACTGTTCATATCCTAAATTGAATGTACTCGCCCAGAATTTTTTATCAGTCACTGCTCTGCTGTATAAAACTTTAGACCTGTCCTCTGGGCTGTCTAAATTTATAGGAGTATCCCCCATAGTACGTTTAACTTCTCCATCAAGAAATTCATGTAACTCATTGTATTCATTCTTATATTCTTCTCTAATTTTAGTGAGAGAATCCACATCAACTTTCATACCTGTGTTTTCCATTTCGGTAAGAACCTGACACATCTCATTCATTAAAATTACCGTAGGTGCAAGACCATCTTTTACTGCCTCTTGCTGTGCAAGATACAATTGTTTTGTTACTTCTACATCAGCCCTGCCATACTCTTCTACAATATCCCAAGGTATATAGTCAAAAGATACCCCATCTTTCATGTACTGTGCAGTTAAATCGGTACGTTTCTCATCTAAATCATATCTCTTAGCGGACTCAGACAAAGACAGAGCAACTTTATCTCCACCGTGTATAACATACTCAGCTATCATCGTGTCGTATAGCTTTCCTGTATAGGTAAAGTTACAAGCAAGGAGCCACTTCAAGTCAAACTTAATGTTATGACCCACTAAAACTTCCGTATTATCCAGAACTTTCTGCAGTACAGCAAAGCCATCCTCTGTCGGTTCTTTTTCTGTGTGGGTAAAACAGAGGTAGCCCTCACTGTCAGGGCGATAAATCTTTTTCTCTGTAAAAGGAGCTATTATATCAGAACCTACAGCACTGTACCCCACAGACACTAACATGTTTCCTGTATAAGGATCAAGGTCTAACTTGCCTGCCTCATCTTTTTTATATGTTGTTTCTATGTCAAGAACAGTTACTTGCATCTTCCACCTTCACTATTGACCATGTAAAATCCTCATCTTTCTGACCCCAAATGCCTGTCCCCTCATCCCATTTCTGATACATAGCAACATCTAAAGCATATTTTGCATCTTGTAGATTTTTCCAAATCATATCTATCCTCATTTTTCCAGTTTCATAAATTCTTAAATAGTGAACTTTACCTGTCTTATTATTTGTACCCTGTACTTTATAGTTCTTCTTCGTCATTTCACCACCACTTCCGCATCCGTTTCTATCCATACTTTTGCCCCACAAGACAGGGGTTTATCTGGCCTGTACACAACCTTGCTGTTTCCTAATATGCTTACTTCGTGACCATAGGTATTGTCTTGGTAAGTTTTAACAGTTATTACAGGGTTATTCTCGTTGTTCTTTTTGTTGCTTCTTATAACGTGTTGATTTACGTGTATTCTTTTTTTCATAGTTCTATATCCTCCACTCCTCTGTACAGAAAGATAGGTGTTCCTTCACCCATCCATGATCCTACCACGTTGTACTCAAAATATTCCATAGCTTCTTCGTCTGTCATTCCATCTTTCATAAGTATGGCCACACATTTGTCAACATCATAAACTAACAGATCAGGTTGTGAACATCTTCGGCCTAAGCCCAATATCGCATCATCAAATCCGTCAGCTTTTAATATCATAACTCGTATCTCGCCCTATGTATATCAATAGAACATGTTACTGTCCCATGCCACCCGTTAAGTTTATTCTTAGATACACAAAGATGACGAATGTAATCTTCCTCCTCACCGTAATTCTTTCCTATACCTACAATGATGTCAGCTTCTGCAGCCTTACCTGTCCTACTATTTTCCAACATACTAAAGTCTACCTCTTGTCTACCCTGTGCATCGTAGGATGCTTGAGACACTGACCAAAATAATACCTGTTGTTTTTTAGCTATCGTTCTTGCTCCCTCATACAATGCCCGTAACTTTTCATCTGTCCTAGCAAAGTTACCGTTGATGACTACTTTGTCTAACTGATCCACCATTACCACATCAGGTTTATGTATGTCAATAAATTTTTCTATTTCTGATAAAGTAATACCTCTACCTTCCAATAACTTTAGGTTTGGTTCTATCTCGTTCTTGTACACAGTCATAGAATTATCTAAGTTCTTCTTCATCTCATCAATAGATCGTTTAAGATATGCGGAGAACACTCTGCCTTTAACCAATCTTCCGGGTTCTTCGTTAGCAAAATAGGCTACCTTAAATCCTTGTCGGATATATTCTGCAACCATGTATGTACAGAAGGTTGTCTTCCCTGTCTCTGGTCTAGCAAATATAATCCCTAAGTTTCCTCTACCCGCACCACTGATTTTGTCAGCCAATGATTGCAACTCAAACTTAAATTCAAAACCTTGATCCCAACCATCTATGTAATCTTTTATGTCATCTTTCACTTCTTGGAAGTTCCCTTCATCTTCTGGTGCTTTCTCTATAGCCGTGTCAACTAAAGTTCTCAGTACAGTAAAGTCGTCACTGTTGCCTAACCAAATGTCAGCGGATAAGTCACTAATCTTATGTGCCTTGTCTTTCTTCCAAAAGTCAATGATTAAATCTTTTAGTATAATCTTGTTGCTTGGCATAAACTTACTGAGGTCTTTTATAACCTCCTCTATAGGCTCTCTTGATGATTCTGGCAGTGCAGGATATTTATTTCTGTGTAGCTGTATCAAAGTGTTTACATCTAAATCACTCTCGTACTTCTGTTGTGCAAAACTGATGGTGTCAAAAATTGTCCCTACACCATTGGCAAACATCTCTGTAGACACAACCTCTGCTGTATCTTTATAAAACTCATTGGATAAACACGCTGATAGTATTTGTTTCTCAAGTGACATTGAACTTCTCCCTTATTTGTTCTGTACTCCACCTCTTTATGTCTCTGTCTAATAACACTAACTTTGTCCGCACATGGATAGACAATTCATGTACCATTTTCATTGCCTTCTTTGAGGCATCCTTGTCTAATGCAACGGTAACAAGTTTATAATGCTTAATGTATTTTAAATAATCTGTCAATAAATTTGTCCCCATTAAAGCCATACCATGTACATTAGCTAATGTCAACGCACAAGCAGAAGCACAGTCCTCAACGATTACAAGATAGCTACTGTCATTGGCCGTAACAAAAGGAACACGAGAAGATGCATACCTCTTCCACTTTGGTTTAGAATTTGTCAGCGATCTACCCACAGCATCAACTAAACTTTTATCTTTGTATACAAGAAACACACAACGGTCTTCCTTAACATCATATCTTATATTAGCAAATTTATTTTGGTAAGCATGGTAGGATTGTACAGATTTTAAATAGTCAACAACCCTTTGGCTACGATCTAGCCCCACCCACTGCTTGTTATATACAGAAAGGTCTACTCGTTGAGGTTTTTGATTTTTTGTACTAGACGATGCTTGTATAAGATCGCCTGTTTTTGTAGTGCCACCAACTGTACAGTCAGCATGGTAACAATTATACAACAGCCTGCCAGTAGTATTAGTAACATTGAAAGTATTTTTACGATGACAAACAGGACAATCGCCTCTGTAAGTTTCATCAGTGGGTATAGATAGTGCCTTAACAAATGTAGCAACATCAGTTTCTCCAACCATAATATTTCTCCTTCTCTCTACCACTACTAACTTTTTATAAAAACTATGTCAACAAAAAAAAAGTACTTGACAGAAAAAATTATAAGTATTACCTTTAGTTAAACTTAAAGGGAACATATATGGAAAACACTAATATAAAAGCAACTGAAAGTTTTATTAAAGAATTACTTGAAGTATATAGTAAGTATATGCTATTAGGTTTACCTAAATTAGATATGATAGGAATAATGTTAAATACATTAGTCGGTCTGTACATGACAATGGCTAGTGAACTTGAATGGGAGGAAGATGACGATGAAACTATACACTGAAGCACTGGTATCCCCTGTAATTAAAAACATGGTAGGCCAAAAAATATTTAAAGCTAAGTTTGTCAAAAAGAATGGCGAAGTTAGGGAAATGAATTGTAAACTTGGAGTCAAGAAACATTTAAAAGATGGCATAAATGTTAACAATAAAGATAGGTACTTAACAGTATATGATATGAAAAGTCAGGGATACAGGAACATAAATCTTAATACCATTGTAGAGATAAGCTGTGGCAACCAACTCATAAAAAGATTTGTTGGCAATACAGGAAACATTTATAATCTTGTGGATTTAAAATAATGGAAATATTTTATTATGCCATTATTGGCTACTGTTTAAAAGTTTGTAGCACTGTAGATGATATGGAAAAATATATAAACTTAACTCCTATGGTACATGATGAATGTATAATTACTCTTGAAAAAATGACGGAACAGGAAAAGAGATTGCACCCACGAATAGCTATCAGAAGTATTAGTAGGCTTTGTATTGAGCAAGATATGTTAACAGATGAAGACATTGCTAAGTACGAAGTGTGGGGTGAAGCTACATAAATAACTTGACAACTATAAATAACAGGAGCATAAAGTATGAACACTTTTTCAGAGTGGATTAACAAAGAACTAAAATTAAAGGAGGAGGAAGACATGGCGAAAAAGAAAGAGAAAGAAATCCCTATAATAACAGATGCACAACTAACACTTGTCAATCAAGTAAAAAGTCTTGTATCAGAGATTAATGATAGTGGAGTAGAACACATTACTTATTCTGATATTACCAAATTAGATAAGGCTTATGATGATGTAGTGGAAGAGTCTAATCTAAAACATCAACAGCATAAAGTAGACTATGGAGAAGACAAAGGAAGTATTATAAAGGCTTGGTACAAAGAGTTAGTTAGGGCAGATAATCCAAATGCTTGGAAAGGAAATGATGATGACTGAAGATGTACAGGAAGAGAAAAAGAATTACCACAAACGCAGAGGCATGTCAGAGAGAATACTTGACGTATTGTCAGACGGCTATTGGCACTCTGTACAAGAAGTGTCAAAAAGAATTGGCTATCTTGAAACAGGAACGTCAGCAGGTATAAGAACTTTGCGAAAGAAAAACTATGGTAAAAAAAATGTCATTGGAAAATGGCTAGGTGGTGTCTATCACTACCGACTAGAAGAAGGAGAGTACGGAGAAACACCTTTGTCAGCAGATTTAGACAGAGATATACCTGTTTCTTCATTATAACTTGTATAGGGTTGATGAAAGATAAGGATTGTCAATTAAATAATATCCTTGAAGGGTCGCTACCTTCCGATAAGTTACCTGTACAGAATAATATTATAGGTGTGTTAGGAAATTCTAGGTAAATACACTTAATTAGAACTGAACAGCTTTAGAGTCCGAGTTCTAGCCTATATATAAAAGGGTAGTCTTTAATTAGACTGCTCTTTTTTTTTGTGTAGGGGTTGACAATGTTTTATAACTGTGAAAGGGTTATTGTAGAAAAGGAGAACACTATGAAAAAAACTAAAATACATGAAGTCATTGCTGTACAAACTAAACAGGATATGATTAAGATGAACGAAAGAATTGGCTACTACTTAGGTAAAGGAAAAAGAATAGACGTCAATATAAAGAATGGTTCTGTACATATAACCGAACAGAAGAGGAGAGCATGATGAAAATAACAAAAAAAATGATAGAGAATTGGTTAGGTTCTGATACAGATATACCAGAACTGTTAACAGAGATAGCTAATGGAGAATATAAAGCAAAACAATTTAAAGAAGATATTATAGATACATATTTGTCAACTCAAGAGGAGGCTGTCTATACAGGAGATGCTCCATCTACAGAAGCTTCGTTCTATAAGAAGAGTGAAGTGGAAGACCTAGACAATCAATCCTATAGTGAAGGGGAGGAGTATGACAATGAGTAGAGATATAAATACCATACCGACAGTGCCTAGACATATAGTAAGCTATAAAATATATGCAGAGTGGAATGATAATCCTAAAATGGTACAGTTAGATCATGAAATGGATAGTGATATAGAAAATTCTTTTAATGAATGGCTT
>Ga0075468_10000165_pt1 | contig 23190 bp, 28 predicted proteins | sample DEB08_DNA_12_FD_77578 | JGI IMG/M metagenome (GOLD analysis project Ga0075468, IMG submission 77578) | Aqueous microbial communities from the Delaware River and Bay under freshwater to marine salinity gradient to study organic matter... | ecosystem: Environmental > Aquatic > Marine > Coastal ...
GAGGATTTCGGTTTCGGATTATGGAACGTGCGTGCGTACTATATATATAACCCCCACCCTTTTTATATCTCATAGAAATTTTATAAATTGCAATAAAATATAATTATGCCTACGCCTGTTAAAAAAAATCAAGAAAAATATAACGATCTAGCTGATAGATTAGCTGACGCTTTAGTTAGTCAAGACCCTGAGTCTTTAAAGCTGTGGAGAAACAGTGGAGATAAAACATATCAGATGACAGGACCTACCTTTGTTAAGAGACATCCTGAATTAGCTAAAGAATATGGAATAACAGGTAAAGGGCAAAGGTTGGTTTTAAATAGTTCTTCAGCTCCATCATTAACTCCAAAAAAAGTATCATCAGTATCTGGTCTTCAACCTAAAGTATCTCCCATAAAAAAAGCTAAGAAGCCCGTAGAGAAAAAGAAAGAAAGTTTTTGGGCCTTTCATAATGATGGTCCTCATTTCTCTTCTAAAAAAGAGTTAGAAGCGTGGGGTCGTAAAGAGGATTATTATGTAGATGGTCAATCCCCTAGGGTATTTGAGTACCAAAAAAACGATAAAGGTCTTCTAAGACTAAAAAATGATCCTGGTTACGGCAAAGCTAAATATAAGATGAAAAGATCTATTGAAAAAATGTAAACCCCCACCTTTTTCACATCTCACAAAAAATTTATACCTTAGCAAAAAATAATGTAATTATGCCTACACCTGTTAGAAAAAAGCGAAAGAAGCATATACAAAGCTTAAAAAGAAATAAGTCAGGAAGAAATGAAACCGTTAAAGTAGAGTTTTTTCCTAACGAACCTCAAAGAGATGGAGATAGAAATAAGATTGTTCACTATGCTGCTCCATCAATAACATTTAAAGGTAATGAAAAGTCTAGACCTCAAAGTTTCAATGAGGCTAAAAAAGCAGGAGAGCTTTACGAATTTAAAAGACGCAAAAGAGCAGAGAAGTTTGCTGCAGGATCTTGGAAAAAAGGTAAAGACAGAAAAGAAGCTATGAAGGCTTACAGAGCCAAAAAAAGGCAAGAAAGAAAAAACAAATAACTACTCCTTCGCTTGCGTAATCTCAATCTCTTTTACTACTTTCTTGATGTAGTCCATGTCTTTTTGTAGGTATTTTATCTTCAGATCTTGTTTCGCATCATCTGGTAGTGCACCCATCTCTCCACGAGGCCACTTTATTCTAAACTCTTCGTTGAGTTGTACAGCGTCTTGCATACGAACTACGTCTAGTTGTAGTTGAGCTATTGATGCTGTAAGGGTGAACCATATACCTGCCATAGATACTATCCCTACAACGATCCCTACGAGTGTTTTTATGTCTAGCTTTACCTTCGACTCTTCCCCAATATTCATTTCATTTTCCATAATAATATTATTTTGTTCCAAATTTACAAAAATTAATTTTTATATTGCAGGAACCATTTAAATTCAAGATGAGCAAACTTACTAAAGCGACCAAGGTAAAGAAGACCCAGTTAGGGATGAATCCGTCGACAGCTTCCAACAGACTTAATAAACAACTCCTATATACATTTGCTAAGAAGTTAGATATGCACTGGTGTTACCAATGTGGTGCGGAGATTCTTGGTGTAGAAGATATGAGTATAGAACACAAAATCCCCTGGTTACATTCAGAGGATCCTGTGTCGTTATACTTTGATATTGAAAATATAGCCTTATCTCATAAGTCTTGCAACTACAGTGCAGCACGAAGGTTAAATAAGCAAGAGTGCCCATCAGTGGGTTCTTACAATAGGGGCTGCAGGTGTGACGGCTGCAAGAAGGCACAGTCTGATTATAGAAAAGGCCTTAGAGCTAAGAAGTCTTAAACTTCTGTACCGTAAGTCATGTGCTCTACAACTGTACCACTAACTGTAGCGTAAGCCTTAAGAGTCACTCCACTTGTTACAGGAATCATTGCAAACCCACCACCAGGGATATAGAATAGATCTGGATCGTCAGATGCAGTATCAGCAAATACGGACACGTAGTTTGTAGTCACGTTACTTGTGTTTTTAATGTACAAGTAGTTAGGTGACGTATAAGAGCTAGCTGTATACAAAGTTACCTGACCAGAAGCTGTTGCTTTAGCCGTAGAGGTGATTGTTGATCTAGCTACACCTGTTGTGTTTGTAGCTGTTGAAGAACTAGTAACACTTATATTCAAGGGCTGAGATAGTAAGTTAGAGCTAGTTATCGTTAATTTTTTAGTTACTGTTGCCATTTTTGTTTATTGTTTAAATTATTGTTTACAAATATATAAAATTTATTTTATTGTTTAGGGTTATAAGGAGTTTGTCCAATCTAAATTTAAAACCATTGTTGCTATAGAGTCCATAGATGCGTTTGTAGGGTCAAAACTAATAAATATTACTTGCCCTGCAGTAAAAGTATTTAAGTTTGAAGCGTATTGACCATCAAAGCTAAGAAACTTGTAGGATGTATCGTCTGCACTCATATTTACTGTATCACTTACACCACTACCAGGATTAAAGTTAGGCACTTCAGTATTATTATTTGCAAAATGTATACCTACGTTAGAATTTCCACAAGCATTTTCAGACCTAATTATTACTGACTCTACACTACCATTACAAGGAGCAACAAATCCTCCGTATTCTAAGTATCCATTAGGAGATGTAGACTCAAAAGTACCACCATAACCAAAAGGTAAATATTGCCTAGCAGCAGAGCCACCATACCAACCACAGTTTAGTATCATTTTTGAAGAGTTTTTATGATTAAGCTCTGTATTAGAAAACCTTCTAAGCTCGTCAAGTTCTTCAGACATCTGCTGCATTTGATAAAGCAGGCAGCCTAAAGTTTCAAAAGCGTCTTCATCTTCTAGGTACTCTTTACTATTAAACTTAGACTGCATCCTACTTAACTTGGCAATGTCTACTTTGTCAGAGTCGCTTCCTGTAGTCGAATATATTCTGCTATGTTTTTTATCTGCTAGTGCCATTACGTTGTCATATCAAATTCAAATACTACTGTTATTGTTGTTCCATTTACTGCTGCTGAAGGAGTTCTTCTTATCGCTATAGCTTCGCCTTTAGAAAACGTCCAGTCAGTATTGCAATCTCCATTACCTTTTTGTGCAGAAGTAAAACTTAAGTCTGTACCTCTTTGGTCTGCAACAGGGTCGCTATCGTCTCCATCTATATACATTTCAAATAAATCAGTTCTAGTTGTTGTAGTTTGATTAAATACAGCTATCCTAACTACTCTACCATCAAAAGGCATTACTTGCATTAAGTGGTAAGACGAAGCACTTAAACCTGTACTATCAGATGTTGTAGCACCAGACATAGGTATAAAGTGAGCACTTGTCCCTGAGTAGTGATAAGCGTAACTGTGTATATTCTTTTGTTTGTTTATAGTAACTATTTCTTTACCTTCTATAGATGCTGTACCTGCTGCAGTTCTAGCTATAGTTGTATCAGATGCGTGTCCAAGTTCTATATTAGTTGTAACGTTTAAGTTACCAGACACAGTAGTTAAAGAGCTAGAGCCATTAGCTATAGTAACATCTACTTCATCTTCAGCATCACCATCTTCAACTATTAGACCATCTACAATCTCTCCGTCATGCGAAGCAACTTGTATTTTTACTGCACCTCCTCTTTCAGAAAAAGTGGTATCTTCAACTATACCAATAATTTTTGCAAATTCATTCTCTGAACCATATTGGTGTCTACATTTAAAAACTATTTCTCCAAGCTCATTATTATCAGGTTGTAAAGTATTTCTAAAAAACTCTAATCTTGGTGAACCTGCTGAATCTGTGTTGTTGTTTTGGTTTAGAATAAGGGTAGGGTCGTCATTATCATCTCCGTATATAATATATTGACCTTTTTCATTTATTTCAGCTATAGTAGTATTAGTATTGTGTTTCCAAGTAAATTTTTGACTTGACTCATTAGCATCAGAATCTATGCGAAACACCATGCTACCGACAGAAGTAATCTCTGCATCGTTACCTATAGAAAGGTCTCCACTTACAGTAAGGTCTCCAGTAATCTCTACAGTATCTCCTATCTGTATATTACCTGCATCGTTGGATATAACAAGGTTACTTCCGTCGGCTTGTATAGAACTATCAAAATCAGTTACTGCAGCTCCACCACCAAATACTATTTTAGCTTGATCTGAAAACTTTAAAAAGTCTTCAGAAGAATCCCACTTTAGTTTTGAGTACTGAGTTGTAGCTCCATGCAAAGTAAAGTCATGTCCTGCTTGATCTGCTCCTATAGTAACATCCCCATCTATAGTTTGATTTCCTGCAGCAAGAGCAGTGGCAGTTGCAGCGTTACCTGTACAAGAACCTGACGAACCAGATACATTACCAGTTACGTCACCTGTTACGCTAGCATTCAGCGTATTTGCTATTGTTGTATTACCTGAGCTGTCAAAAGTTATACAAACTGTACCGTCATCATCTTTAATGTCGTTACCTTTTACAGTAAGATCTCCGTCTATAGATAAGTTACCATCTTTATCTATTGTAGCAATCTCTGTTGTAGACTGAACTGTACTTCCCGACGATCCTGCAACGCTTGAATGAAACTCTATAGACCCTCCAGCAGAATTACCTGTTGCAGCTCCTGCCGTCAAAATTAATTTTCCTCCAGCAATATTTACACCAGAAGCAGGGGCTTTAGATACTTCAGCGGCTTCACTGTTAGGCCAACCAACAACTAGGGTAGATGTATCTGTAAGTGGACTAGTAAAAGTAAGTGCAGATTCAGGAACAATACCATTAGTTCCGTTACCTGTTAAAATACTGTTTTCAGTTAGGGAAACAACTCCAGTACCTCCATTGGCTACAGGTAGGGTCCCTGTAACATTATCCGTAAGGTCTATATTGTTAGCTGTAATTTCCTGCCCAGATAAACTTAAGTAGTCTTCACCTGCTATAGTAACGTTAGTAGAGTTGTCAGTTCCTGCTGCGTCAACCCCTAATACAGTTCTAGCTGCTCCAGCATTTGCAGCAGTTATAACACCCACCATAGGAGCATCTGTTGCTACTGCTTGATTAGATCCGTTACCAATAAATAAAGCGTTTTGATCTAGGTTAGGCACATCATTAGTTCTACCAATAGCAGAAACTAACATACCTTGACATATTGTTCCGTTAGTCCTTAAAACTATACCAACATTTTGAATAAGTGAGTCCTCCCCCGTAGGTTTAGTTTGAGATAAACTACCATCATCCTGTATGTACAAGTTATCACCTACAGCTAAAGAGGTAAACCCAGAAAGATTTGTATTGTATATACCAGACACTACGGCAAAGTTATCTTTAGTAGAAGTAGTATTCATCTCTGAGTGAGCTATACCTATGCAAGGCATCTTTGCAGAGTCGTTAGCATCACAAACTCCAACTAAAATCCTATTGCTTCCACCTATCTCACCTTTACTATATAGTGGTTGACCTGCTGAAATAGTAGAGCCCTCATCGTTTCGTACTTGTATATGCATCTTCTCTCCATGACCCCATACAGCGTCACCATCATTCATTACTAGAACTTCAGTTTCTCCTGGAGTGTCACTAGATAAATTAAGATGATTTATAGTAGCGGTAGATTGTATATCATTATCCCACCTGTAATGCTCTTCAGCCACAAAGTTAGTTGCTGCGTCATGGTCAACGACAAAATCCATATCACCGTTAGCATCATCATAAGTGATAGCAATACCAGTTTTAGTTCCACCAGTGGCAACTAGGTTCCCTGCTATATCTTCAATGTCCTCGTCGGTGTGACCACCGTTTGCACTAAGCTCTACTTCTGCAACCTCGTTACTTTTGTAGTACAGTTTACCGTCAGCAGACTTAGTGTATATAACACCTCCCTTACCATCCGCAGGGGTTCCTGGGGCGGCAGAGCTTTCGTTGGTCCTAAGTGTGTCTGCTTTTATGTCTCCATAAAAATCAAAAAGGCTACGTCCTAGTAGCCCTTTCTTAAACACCTTCATTACCCTAGCTCCGTAATCAGTGACTACCTCACCTATGCTATTAATTAGGGATGATTTCATTTATATTACTTTTTCTTCTTTACAGTCTTTACCTTTTCTTCTTTCATTTTAGTGCTGTACTTTTTACCTTGCCAGGTAAACTCGTCTTTACCGAAACGCTTCGCAGCTTTAAAAGCAGTACCGAAGTCAGATGAAAGACCACCTTTAGCAACGTTACCACCCATATCTCCTAGGTATGTTTGTCTCTCTTCATCCCACACGTAAGTAACACCATTTTCGGTGTATCGTTTAGGCTTACCACCTAACTTACCACCATTCTGAGCGTAACCCATTTTATTCCTTACTCCTGTAGGGAGTTTAGATAAACCTTTGTTATCTTTTGGAACTGCCTTAAGATAAGATCCTTTTTCAGCCTTCTTTATTTTAGATCCGCAAGCTGCTTTCTTTACAGCTCTAACCTTTTTCTTTGTACCGTCTTTCATTGTTCTAATATAAGTTTCGCCAGGCTTGGCTGCTGCTGCAGCTTTCCTATTAGCTATTGTTATTTCGTTTTGTTTAGATATAGATTTTTTCTTTTTAATATCAGCCTTAACAGCTTTTACCTTCGCAGCTTTATCTACAGGAGTAGACACCTTGTAGGAAACACTAGGGGTAGATTTTTGATTTTGAGCCCTTCGGGCTTTAGCGGCTTTAACTCTTTGTAGCCTTTCTTCACTAGACATCTTTCGATACTTTCGAGCTTGTCGTCTAGCAGCTCTTTTCCTCATTCTTAGTGGACTTGCCATATTATATTTCTTCGATCCCTTCAAGGACATTATAAAATTTATTTATCAACCTTCTAGTCTTGCTAGTAACCCTATATTTATTGGGCTTGTGAGAGTTCCAGGCCCTTTTCTCAAAGCAAAACACGTAATCTCTTTTTACCAACTCAGGAAACTTAGTATCGTTAAAGTCTTTACTTACAAACATACTCTCCCTTACGTATCTTTTTGTAAACGAGCCGTTTTCGTCGTTTATAAATAACAAGAACATAAGTTGATTGTCTGAGAGATTATATTTCCTTTTGAAGGAGTATATAGTATCTCCTACATATTTAAGGTAATTTCTCATTTTCTTAGATTAAATTATTACAAAGGTAACATTTTTATGGTAATTAAAAAATTATTGCTACATTTGCATATAACAATTTTTTAAAAAATACAATAATATTATGGCTTTATCAGGAACAAAATACGAAATGGCTCAACTTGGTCAGTTTGGATCTATATTTTGCGACACCGCAGGAGACGTAACTCCTCCAGCAGACTTTATAATATGTGCTATATTTTTTTTAGCTGATACAAACATTACAAAGTTAACCGCAGAAAATACTACAGACGGAAAAAGAATGTTTCCTAGTACTGCATATTCTGCTCACGAAGATGCAAATGGAATTGAAGGTAGTGGTGGAGACACTATTGCTGCAGCTCAAGAATTTCCTAAAGGTTCTACTATCTACGGAAGGTGGACAGAGCTAGCGATTACTGCTGACGCTGCCGCAGGTGTTATAGCATATCTAGCACCTAAACACTAAGACAATGAATATCTTTAAAGACGATAACGACTGGAATGAAAAGGCTATTGTAGGCTTTGTAGCTTTTGCTATCATGTGCCTTATAATGATAGCTGACCTAACAGCGGTATGGTTTGGTAAAGACTTTATGATAAACGAGCACGTATACGACTCCTTCGTTTGGGTTGTGTTGGGCTCGTTTGGTATTTCTGGGGTAGAAAAATTCTCAAAGAAATAATGGCTAAGGCGATACGAAAAACAACAACAGGTAAAGGTGCTAACTACAGACCTACTAAGTCTGGAGCTGGTATGACTAAGAAAGGAGTTGCTGCTTACAGGCGTGCAAATCCTGGTAGTAAGTTGAAGACTGCTGTTACAGAAAGTAAACCTACAGGAAAAAGAGCAGGAAGGAGAAAATCCTACTGTGCTAGATCTTTAGGTCAGTTAAAAAGAAGTAGTCAGAAGACTCAGAACGATCCTAACTCAAGGATACGCCAAGCAAGGCGAAGATGGAAATGCTAAGAAAAACAATGTAATAATGGGATTAAAGATTAATGAGAGTACAAATATAAGCTTTGACTTAAAAAGCTTAGGAGTAATGGCGGTAGGCTTATCCATCATAATAGGAATGTGGTTTACGCTACAAAACGATATAGCTGAGGCTAAAGAATTGCCAAGGCCTTTAGATCCTGTAATTACAAGGATGGAGTTCGACATGAAGGATCAACTTATTAGGCAGACTATTATGTCTACTCAAGAAGACGTTCAAGAAATTAAAGATGATATTAAACTTATTAAGGAGAAGTTATATGAGTAGAATTTTTCTTTTCTTATTATTTTTAATCCCGTTAAACCTAAAGGGTCAATCCTCTATAGGGGTTGAGAACTTTGACTGGGAAATAAGAAGGGGGGTTGTTGCGGTAGAGTTTTGGGCAGGATGGAATAGAGGAAACGAAATACTATTTATGCACGAGCTAACAAACTGTAGAGCTTACAGACACATAATAAGAAGGGACGCATCCTTACTAGAAAGATATAAAATAACCTCAGCACCTACGATTATAATATTTAAAAACGGTGAGGAGGAGTTTAGGTTTGCACCTAACATAATGCTTAAAGTAACAGCAACAAAAAATCAAGTACAATCAGCAATAAACGAACTTTAATTAAACTAAAATGAAACTAAGTAAAAACTTTTCTTTACTAGAGGTGACACGCAGTAGTACTGCTAAAAGAATAGGTATAGACAATGCACCGAATAAAGAACATCTTAACAACATTCAGGCTCTTATTAGAAAAATCGTGCAGCCTTTGCGAGATGCTATCGGTCCTATTCGCATTAGCTCTGGTTATCGTAGCCCTGAACTCAATCGTGCCATTGGTGGTAGTAACAAAAGCCAGCATTGTAAAGGTCAAGCTTTGGATCTGCAGTTTTGGGAAGGAGGAGAAATGAATAATAAGAAGATTTACGACTGGATACTATCTAGTGGTATAGACTTCGATCAAATGATTAACGAGTTTGACTACTCTTGGATACACATATCTTTTAACGAGTTTAAAAACAGAAAGCAGGTCCTTGAGGCTTACAAAGACGAAGACGGAGATACTAGATATAAATACGCTGAAGTGTAATGAGTAAGCTACTAGACATATTAGGTGGAGGGGTAGTAAAGCAGGTTGGTGATGTTTTAGATAAGCTAACAACAACTAAAGAAGAGAAGCTTGCTGCACAACGAAAGATAGAAGAAGTTTTATTGAAAGCAGAAAGCCAAGCTCAACAGCAAGTTACTAGACGCTGGGAGGCTGATATGAAGTCTGACAACTGGCTTTCTAAAAACATTAGACCCCTTATCTGTATATTTTTAACTGTAATTTTTGTAGTTTTGTCAATGTTTGATGGTAACGTAGGAGGATTTGTTATTCAAGAAACGTACGTTCCAATATATCAAACGTTATTAATAACAGTATACGGGGCTTACTTTGCGGGTAGGTCTATCGAGAAAATAAAAAAGAAGTAAACAATGAGCTCATTAAAAGGTAAAACAATATCAAGGACATATCAGAAGTTAATTCAGTCTGATAACGAAATAACTGACGGTACTTTAAAGCAGGTTAGTACAGGTAATGGAACGCCTACGGCTATGAAGCTTTCTACTAATAAAGCTGAGTTTCAGCAATTAGGTGTTGGTACTGATGGTGTAACTCCAGATGGTTTACTTCACGTATTATCTGTAAGTGCAGGGGCTGTAACAGCTAGTTCTTTTGCTAACCAGTTAACTTTAGAAAACTCTGGAGACGCAGGTCTTTCTATACTTTCTGGAGCTTCTAGTTTTGGTCATATATATTTTGGTGATGCTAACGATAATGATGTAGGTGGTATATCTTACGATCACTCTAACGACGCAATGAATTTTACCGTCGATGGGTCTCAGTCTATGAATCTTGATAAGTCAGGAAACTTAACTATTGGTGGTACTTTAAGTGAGTCTGAAGACAGGTATACTCTTATAGAAAATTTCAACGAAATTCCTTATCACGACATTGGTCACCCAGACTCAGAAGTAACTCAGTCTACTAGCGGAACTACTGCGGTTGTAAATAACACTAAATATACTAGAATTACGACGGCTACCATTGACCTAGCTGCATCTGACTCTGTAGAGTTTACATTTACTAATGATATGATAGAGCAAAATTCTCACGTTTTAGCGTATTTTGTAAACTCAAGTGGGACTATAGCAGATAATGCTATGTTAGATATTATGGTTCATGACGTTCAAGACTCTAGTTGTAAAATACGATTAAGTACCAACGCTGTAGATATAGCGTCTCAAACATATTTAATTCATGTTACTGTAGACCCACACATACCTTCTAATTACAACTGGGTTAGAGGTGGAATAAACAGCGAAGGACCTACAAGAATAACTTACTCAGAAGGTGGTATAGAGTTAAGCACTCTAAGTTCTGATAATGATCAAACATTAATAACTCCAAGAAACTCAAACAACAGTATATTTGACGGAGGGTTTCATGCTGCATATCAAGGAATTAGCAGTTGGGAAAGTAATTTTACTGATCCATCGTCGAATGAAACTACGTTAAAAGTACCAATAACGACTGTAGATTCCCTTGACATTACAAACGTGGCAATTTGTACTGGATGGAAGAGAAAACCTATATCTGGGGATTTTAATGAAGATTACGCAACTGACACATCTCAAGCTTATTTTTTATACGCTACAAACGACGACTTTGGAACTTTAACCAACCATACTAATTTGCATTTTGTGCATTCTACAGGGGGGGTTGACTATGTTACCAACTTAGGAATTACTATCGAGGCTGCTACTAATTATAATTTAGAAATAAGGTTTGATGAAAACAAAAAAGTTTCTGCTTTTGTTAATGGGGTCCAGTATGGATTAACCAACACCCCCACAACCACAACTGCAGGAGGTGTTACAGAACCTAACTCGACTCAAAAAAGTATATCAGGAGACGTAATAGGTCAACTTCCCGTTGTTTGCGTTACCACTTTAAGTGCCACTTCTAAAAAACTAAAAGTTCACTTTATAAAAGCATCAAGAAAGTTTTAAATTAAATTAAATTAAATGGAAGCAATTAACCCTATTATTAGAAAGATAACTATAGGGGACTTAAAGCAGGGGCTTACCTATCAGGTGGGTCAAAGAATGCTAGGAGGGTCCCTTAGAGTTACAGCCATCATCCAAGATGAGGCAGCGTGGTACAAACATCAACAAGTAGTGTACGACGTATACGTTAAAAAAGAGACTGAAGAGTTCTCTAGACCATGGAAGAGGTTTTTCTCTCAGCCTACGGCAATAGAGTACAACACAGACAATCTAGAAGAGTACGAGGTAAAGTAAATTTAAAGACAAAGACATGAGGCCAATTAAAGATAGCTACTGGATAGAGGTAGAAAAAGAAACAGAAGATACCATCATGTTAAACGGAAAAGAGTTGTATAGAGACACTTCTTACGACCCTATGAAGTTAGCGAGACAGTATGGTACGGTTTACAAAACTCCGATCCACGATACTAAAGATTCGGGAATACAGGAAGGCGATAAAGTATGGTTTCACCATTTTATAGCTACACCTGTAAATCTTGTTAAGCACGCAGACAAAAAGAATATATATCAGGCTAGTATGGAGCAGATATACCTAATAAAGAGGGGTGATGAGTATATCCCTGTAGGTGTATGGAACTTTATGGAGCAGGAGATGAAAGATCCAGAAAAATCAGATTCTGGTATATTTTTAGGATCAGAGGCTCAAGAAGTGGACCTGCATGGTGAAGCCGTTATTATTAACGAGTGGATGAAGGAGCAAGGAGTAGAAGAGGGAGATAGAGTAATGTGGAGCGAGAACTCTGAGTACGACATGGATGTAGACGGAAGAAAACTTCTTCGTATGCGAAACTTTGATGTACTTTGTAAGTATGAAGGATGATAATAAAAACTACGCTCTTAAAACTTTAGAAAAGCTAATAGAGGCTAGTAAAGGGGCTGTTGATCTTTTAATAGAGGAGATTGGTAAGCCTTTGGTGGAAGAAGATGACGCTAGGCGAAGGCAAGCTATAAAAGCTAAAAGAGAATGCTTTGAGGACTGTCAAGAAATTCTTTTAGGTATTAAGAATCTAGAGGATAGAATTAAAGAGGGCGAGTCCCTTATAGAAGATAAGAAAGACTTTAAAGGGTCTTTTGCTGAGAGGTATGCAAAAAAGTGATAAAGTATATTTAATCGAAGGCAGCGAGGGTGAGGTTTTAGAGTTTGACAACTTAAAGATCGTACTACCTAAGAAGCCTAGATTAAAAAAGGACATACTCTACCACAACCTTCCTAAAGGAAAACAAAAGTGGACCAGGGAAGGAGCACCTAAAGGTTTAAGTAGAGATAACGCCACAGATTATGTGGACTATATAGAAGAAGAGTTTAGACGTAGAAGAGATGGGCTTTGGTTTTTTAACAACGGAGTACCAACCTATATTACAGGTTCTCACTATATGTTTATTCAGTGGAGTAAGATAGATGTTGGATACCCTGATTACAGGGATGCTAATAGGACGTTCTTTATTTTTTGGGAAGCGTGTAAGCTAGATAAAAACTCTTATGGGATGTGTTTCCTTAAGAACAGGCGTAGTGGTTTTTCGTACATGGCTAGTAGTGAGATTGTAAATCAGGCTACTCAGACTTACGATAGTAACTTCGGATTATTGTCTAAGACTGGTGCTGATGCTAAAATAATGTTTACGGATAAGGTGGTTCGTATATACAGGAACTACCCTTTCTTTTTTCAGCCCATACAAGATGGTTCTAGTAACCCTCGTGTAGAGTTAGCCTTTAGGGAGCCTGCTAAAAAGATTACTAAGAATCAAAAGCATATCGAAGAGTCTGAAGCTTTAAACTCTACAATAGATTGGAGAAACACCGCAGACAACAGTTATGATGGTATGAAGCTCAAGCTTCTAATCCATGATGAAGCTGGAAAGTGGACGGGTCAAAATTCTATTAAGAAGAACTGGGGGGTTACACAGACCTGTCTACTTTTAGGTCGAAAGGTTGTTGGTAAGTGCATGATGGGTTCTACTGCGAATAAGCAGCAAGATGGTGGTGCGGAGTTTAAGGATATATTCTACGACTCTAATACTGACGATAAAGACCTTAACGGCAGGACTAAAAGCGGTTTATACAAACTATTTATACCTGCTTATGATAACTTAGAGGGCTTTATAGATGAGTATGGATACTCTGTTATAGAAACTCCTAAGAAGCCAATTATGGGTATTGACGAGATGCTTGTAGACGTTGGGGCTAAAGATTATATTCAGAACAGGAGAGAGGCTTTAAAGAACGATACTACAGCTTTATCTGAATTTAAACGTCAGTTTCCATTTACTGTAGAGGAATCCTTTAGGAATGACACACAAAGTTGTATCTTTGACGTAGAAAGAATCTATCAACAGATGGATTACAACGAGGTTAATAACGCAACGACGACTAGAGGAGAGTTCGTTTGGAGGAATGGGAAACAAGATGAAGAGGTTATTTGGATACCTCATAGAAAAGGTAAGTGGGAGATTAGTTGGGTTCCAGAGCATCAAGATCAAAACAATATCTCTAGTAGATACGGTAAGAGATTTCCTGGAAGGTCAGATGTCTTGGTGGCAGGCTGTGACCCTTATGACCATGACACCACTACTGATGGCAGGAGATCTGATGCTTCTGCTCATGTTTTTCACAAATTTAGCATGGCAAGTGATGCGTCTATGCAGTTTGTATGTGAGTATATTAATAGACCGCCTAAAGCGGAAATATTTTACGAAGACATGATTAAGATGTGTGTCTTTTATGGTTGCCAAATATTAGTGGAGAATAACAAAGTAGGTATATTAAAGTACTTTGAAAATAGAGGATACTACGAGTATCTTATGGATAGACCAGACATGACGCATACAGACTGGAGTAGAGGCAAGCAAAAGACAAAGGGTATACCTGGATCTGGTGCTGCTGTAATTAACGCTCAAGCAGAGGCTATAGCTACGTATATATACGATCACGTTGGTCAAAATGAAAATACTGGTGAGATGGGAAGGTGTTATTTTAACGTCTTACTTGATGATTGGAGTAGATTTGAAATAGATAACAGAACAAAATACGATGCTAGTATATCGTCCTCGTTGGCTTTACTAGCTTCACAGAAGTACATAAAACCTAAAAAAGAATTAAAAATATCGTCTCCTTTAGTTAAAAGGTACAATAACAAAGGGATGTCTAGTAAAAAATTAAGGGCATGATTTACAATAACAGTAAGGAAGAGTTAAACGGCTATCCTTCTCCTCTATCTACTAACGAAGAAAAAGCTTCTAACAGCTACGGTCTTAATTACTTTAAGGCTATGTACTACGAGTGGAAAAACAACGGAGACGTATATTTTAGAGATACTAAAATGAGGTACTCCCGTAATAGGAGTTACGCTGAAGGTAATCAAGATATAGGTAAGTACAAAGACTTGCTTGATGTTCAAGGAGACTCATCTTACCTTAACATAGACTGGACACCTGTATCTATTATTCCTAAGTTTGTTGACGTTATTATTAACGGTATGGTAAACCAAGAGTACGATGTTAAAGCTAAGTCTATAGATCCTATAGCTGCAGCAGAAAGACTTGAAAAGAAAAAGAAGATGTTTGCTGACATGATCAACAAAGACTTCTTGGAGGATATGGAAGATCAGACAGGTGTACCTATGACCTCTAAAGGTTTTGTAGCTGAAAACCCTGAAGAAATCGAAATGTTTATGGCCCTTAACTATAAACAAAACGTAGAGATTGCTTTAGAGAAAGCTATTGAGTACACTCTTGATGTAAACGACTACGACGAACTTAAGCGTTATATGATACGTGACCTTGTAGTTTTAGGTATATGTGCTGCTAAAACAGAGCTATCTAAAACAGAGGGTGTAAAGATTCGACACGTAGACCCTTCTAATCTTATTACTTCTTTTTCTGCAAAGCCTGACTTTAAAAACATACGTCACGCTGGAGAGATTTACTCTATTACTATTGCTGACCTTAAACAACAAGCAGGAGATGAGTTTAGCGAAGAAGAGTACATATCTATAGCTAAACAGTACGCAGGTAAAAACAACAACCCTATTAATTATAGCACTACAGCGTTTTATGATAACGGCAGCGAGACTTACGATTACGATAAGTTTAGCGTTAACATATTGGACGCTGAGTTTATTACCTCACACTCTTTAAAGTACGAGAAAAAAGAGAACAAGCATGGAGGATACTCTGTAAACAAGAAAGGGCCTAAGTACAAGGCTCCTAAAAAGTCTAAGACTAAAAGGGAAGATCTAGGGTCTACTGTAAAGGTTATATATAAAGGTAAGTATATTATAGATACAGACTACATCTTTAACTACGGGTTAATGAAAGATATGCCTAGACCTAAGTCTAACCTTTCAGAAACTAGACTTTCGTATATAGTTTATCAGCCAAACTTATACAAAATGAAGTCTAAGTCTTTGGTAGATCGTATGATTCCTTTTGCTGACCAGATACAGTTAGCTCATCTTAAGATTCAACAAGTACTTGCTAAGGCTAGACCAAAGGGTGCTGCGTTTGAGATTGGTTCTTTAGAGAACGTATCCAAAGGAGATGGTGGTACTTTTACCCCTATGGAGCTTCAGGAGATTTACGATCAAACTGGTAACATTTACTATCGAAGGATAGATGATGAAGGTCAGATGACTGGAGCTATGCCTATTCAGGAGTTAGAGAATGGTATTGGTAGAGACTTCGGTACTCTTATTAACGTGTATCAGCATAACTTACAGATGCTTCGTGACGTTACAGGTGTCAACGAGGCTAGAGACGCTTCACAACCATCTAGCGAGGCTTTGGTGGGTGTACAGAAGTTAGCACTACTAGCATCTAACAACGCTACTAGAGATATTAATGACGCTTACCTTAACGTAACAAAAAGAGTATCTCAAAGTATTACTGTTCGTATGCAGGACCTGGTAAACTTTAAAGGTCTTCATGGTATGTACACCAACGTTATTGGTGAGACTTCTATGCACAGTATAGATATGATGAAAAAACTTTCTGTCCACGAGTTTGGTATTACTTTAGATGTAGCACCTAGCGAAGAGGAAAAGCAGATGATGGAACAGAACATACAGGTTTCGTTGGCTCAGAAGGAACTTAGGTTAGAGGATGCTATTATGATTCGGTCTATTAGAAACATTAAGATGGCTAATCAGATGCTCATCCTTAGAAGGACTAAGTACCAGAAAGATCAGCAAGCTCAAGCACAGCAGGCTTCAGAACAAAACGCTATGCTACAGCAACAGTCAGCACAACAAGCAGCACAACTTAAGCAGCAGGAGTTGCAGACTGAGATGCAAATCGAGCAGGCTAAAGCTCAGGCTAAGGTTCAGGCAGATATGCAGCTTAAACAACTAGAGTATCAGCTTAAAGAGCAGTTCGAGCAATCACAGCACGAAAGAAGGCTTAGAGAGATAGAGCTATCCAACCTTGGTAAAGAAGGTCAAGCATCTATTCAGGGGTCTGTAAGAAAAGATGTTCAACAACAGTCTGCTATGAATCAGTCTCAAATGATAGAGCAAAGACAGGGTAAAAGAGGTCCTTTAGGTCAAGAGCAGCAAGAAGTAGAAGAATAATATTGCGATTGTAAATAAAATCGTTATATTTGCGAAATAACAAGTAAATTTAATTAACATGGATATAAGAGAACAATTAGTACAGAAGTTTGGGGGAGAGGTTCAACAGAACCAACCTCAGCAAAATATTGTTGACTTGACTGGTGATGAAAACCAAGCAGTTGAGGCAACAGAAAATACAACTCAGGAAGAACCTGGTGTTGTAGACTTAACAGGAGAGAGTTCTTTAAATACTGAGGAACCCAATGTTGACGAACCTCAAGGTAGTCAGCAGGAAGAGGGAGAGGAAGTCAGTGATGACGAAGTTGTCTTACAATACCTTAGCGAGAAGCTTGGGCGAGACCTTTCATCATTTGATGATCTTAACACCCCTGGAGCAGAAACAGAAAGTAGTGACTTCGCTAGCGAGCAGCTTCGAGTTATTAACGACTATGTTAAAAACACAGGGCGTACAGTTCAAGATTACCTAAACACTCAATCTGTTGATTTGTCTGACGTGTCTGACGACGCTGTAATAAAGGAGTATCTACGTGTAGAGAATCCAAATTTGACTGAAGCTGAGTTAAATGATTATGTTACAGCTACTTACAAAACAGACTCTGAAGAGTATACTGCGAGAGATGTTAATGCTGGTAAGGTTCAGCTTAATAAGGACGCTAGAGCTGCTAGGGACTACTTTAACAAAGTGAAAGAGGATTACGCTACACCTTTAGAGGCTAGCGATCCTGGAGTATCTGTTGAAGAAAGGGCTGAGTGGATCAACGAGATGGAGTCTACGGTTAGTGACTTAGAAGGGTTATCCTTTTCTATGAACGACCAAGGCGAAGAGTACATTTACAATCTAGACGACGATGCTCGTCAAGAGATTAAAGGGTACAACTCTGATCTAGAAAACTTTTTCGACAAGTATGTAGACCAAGGCGGTAGCTGGGATTTTGATAAACTTAATACGGATATGTACATCCTGAATAACATCGATAAGATCGTTAGAGGAGTTGCTAATCAGTATAAGAGCAAAGGAACAGAAAGCGTAATTAATGAGATTAAGAACCCGTCGTTTACACAAGATAAGCAAGCGACGAATCAGAAGCAAGAGTCAACTCTCGATATGTTAAGAAGACAAATTCTTGGTTAAAAATTAATTATTTATTTTAAAAACATAAAAAAATGGCAACAGTAAATATTGCTACAGGAATGCAGGCAACCCCTTCATCCTCAGCAGTTGCAACAACATCAAACTACGTTTCTTCAGCAGACTTAATCGCTTCTGGAGATACTACAGCAGCTTTTCATAAGCGTGACGTTGATGAGCAACTAATAAAACGATACGGTAATCAAGGGATTACTGGACTTATGGAACTTTTAGGTTCTAAAAAAGAAACAACAGCAAATACTTTCGAGCACTACGAAGAGACTTTTCTTCACAACACTTTAACAGGTGCTATCGACGCTGATGGTATTCTTACAGTAGACGCTACCGACACTGATGGAGGAGACTCTGATGGAGATAAGCAATCAGCAGTTCGTAAAGGTGACTTATTATTAGGTGCTACAGGTGCTATGTACTACGTTGCAGTAGCTACTGACGGAGACACTTACACGCTTAAAGATGTTGCTGACGGTACTTTAGCTGCCGCAGGAGATACAGAATTTGCTATTGTAGGTAACGCTTACGCAGAGCAAACTGATCAAGGTGTAGGATTAACTCCTAAAGTTCACCACTACTCTAACAAGTGTCAAATCATTAAAGAGTCGTTTGTAGTTTCAGGTTCTGAAGCAACTAACGCTGTTTATGTAAAGGTTAACTCTCCTGAGTCTGGAACTGGTTACTTATGGTACTTGCAAGGTGAGGCTGATACTTACCAAAGATTCCAAGATTATGCTGAGTTGGCAATGATTGTAGGGGAATCTGCAGTAGGCCTAGAAGATGGTGCTACAGACGGTGTTGGTTCTTCAGTTACAACTACAGAAGGTCTTTTGAAGTTTATTGAAAACAAAGGTCAGTCTATGGATCTTGGTTCTTCTGCAATTACAATGGCTGACTTTGACGCTGCTGTTAAGTCTTTAGACAAGTTTAGAGGATCAAAAGAAATGGCTCTTTACGCAGGTATTGATCTTTCTTTAGATATTGACGACCTATTAGCTTCTCAAGGTGCTTACGCAGCAGGTGGGGCTAACTACGGTACTTTCGCTAACAACAAAGATATGGCGTTGAACCTAGGATTTAACTCTTTCTCTCGTGGTGGTTACACTTTCCACAAGAAGACTTACGACCTATTTAACCGTCCTGACTTGTTAGGTGCTGCTTCATTTAAGTACAATGGATTCGGTATGTGTATTCCTATGGACTCTCAGCGTGATGCTAAGTCTGGTGAGAAGATTCCTTCGCTTCGTATGAGATACAAAGCAGCTAACGGATACTCTCGTGAAATGGAGCACTGGTTAACAGGTGGTGCAGTTCTACAAAACAAAACTAACGGTTTAGATGAGTTGAAGTGCAACTATCGTACTGAGCGTGGTTTTGAAGGATTTGCTCCTAACCGTTTCTTATTGTTCAAGAAATCATAATTATTAACTTTTTAAACAATTAAGAAAATGGCAAAATTTATTAGATTTAAGGACGGTGCTGCTGATCAGCACGCTTATTCAGTTGACAACATAAGAGCTGCTTATGTTGCTGACGCAACTAGTGTTATATTTTATGTAGCACCTATTGATACTGCTGTTACCTCTAGTTCTGTTATAGACATTACTGTAACTACTGGTAAAGCTCAAGAGGTTTTGGATGAAATCCTAAAAGCTGCAGTTAAAATTGATACTGCTGTGTATGAGGTTAGTGCTTCTCACGCAGACATTACTACAGTAGCATTTACTGAAGGAGCTTAATAGGAAACTATTAATTATATTACTGGAGGGGAGCAATCCCCTCCTTTTATAACTTTAATTTAATTTTAGACAATTATTATGACTACGAAAAACAAAAGGAAGGCTGTAGTGCCTCCAACAAGTGCTAAGGTAGAAGCTAAAGCTCCCTTAACAGAAAAGAAGTTTGTACCTCAGTTTACAAACAAACAACAAGAGTATAAGCCAACAGTATATAGATTAGTTACTAAGGCTAAAAAAAGAAACGGTATGCCTCAATACCCTGTAGTGTCTCTACTAAAGGCTGAGGATATTATATTTGATCCAGAAGCTGGTGAGAATAGAAAAATTAGATACGTCCCTGGAGAGACTTCTATATTTGCAGACGAGCAACCAGAAGGCGTTAGAATGAGAGAGCCTATATCTTTTAATAATGGCTTTCTTTTTGTAGATCACACAAACCCTACACTTAAAAGATACTTAGATACTTGCAACGCTAACGGAAGTAATCCTCATAGGATTAAATCTAAAAGTGTAGTATTTAATGTCAAAGATGATAAGAAGTCTGCACAGGATAAAATAGCTCAGGTATCCGATACTATGGATGCTGTACAAGCTGCTCTTAAAATGCCTTTAAATGAGCTTATAGGGTACGCTAAGGTGTTAGGTGTTAATACTAGTAAAAGTGTAGACGAAATTCGATGGGATATGAAGGTTCAAGCTGAAAGAAACCCTAAGTCTTTCTTAGCAGGTATGAACGACCCACGAACAGAAATGAAGCAGTTGTTGCTTATGGCTCAAGAGTCAAGTATTATTTCTATGAAAAAAACAGGCGTTACTTGGGTGTCTTCAGGAAACACTATTTGTGTACCTGCAATTGGAGTTAAACCTATCGACAGGATGGTAGACTTCTGCTCTGACGGAGAAGGAGAACAGATCTATGCTGAGATAGAGAGAAGACTTCAAGCTCTTAATGGATAATGACTTAATGTAATATATGTAATTAAAGGGGGCTTTGTGCTCCCTTTTTTTTTATATACCGATTTATTTTGTATTTTTGCTATTGAATAAATATTATTATAATGACAATTGATGAAATATATAGACTCGTGCAAGCCTTTGCTAGCAAGGATCAGAGGGGTTTTATAACTCCTGCTGAGTTTAACTTGATGGCACAGCAAGCAGAGTTGGAACTATACAACGAAAGACTTCAGGTAGTTATGGAAGGCTCGCAAGCTAAAAAGATTGCAGGCTACTACAAGAAAGCATTAACACCTGCTGTAGCAGAACAAGACATATTACCGTTTTTATTCAACACTGAGGTTACTATAACGGGTAGTACTGCTTCTATTCGTTCAGATTATGTATGTCAATTATATATTAAAAGTAATAACGTTCCTATAGATATAGTGACAACAAAAAACGTAGGACAAATACTAAGAAGTTCTTTAGTAAAGCCTTCTGCTGATTTTCCAGTAGCTTTACTATCCAGGGCTAGTAGTGATGCAACAAAAATATCCGTTTTCCCTGAGAGTATTGGTGCTGTTACTGTATACTATTACCGTTACGCAAGTAAACCTACATGGAATTACGTTACTATAGCTGGTAAACCTGTTTATGACTCTTCTAACTCTAGAGCTTTTGAAATATCTAGTAGATGTCATGGAGAGTTGGTTATAAAAATATTAGGATACTTAGGAGTAAGCATAAGAGAAGCTGACTTGGTGAACTACGCTCAAGCTAAAGAGGTTGAACAAGATAAAGTATAATTATGAGTAAATATATTACTATAAAAGATATAGTTAACGATCTTCAGGTAATGATAGATGATACATCTTACGATAAAGATGCTCAGATCTATCAGCTTAGGTTGTTAGCACTTCAAGGGCTTAGAGAGCTTACATTTGATGCAGAGCAAAGAGTTAAATCTGTGGATAAAGTAGTAAGCTCAAATTTAATTGTTTCAACCCCTATCGACTTAGTTGATATAAAAAGAATAGGGTTTTTAGATGATGAAAATGTTTTTCATCCTTTTTCTAACGACAATAACTTAAGTATTAACGCAGGATCTAAAGCTAACCCTTTAAGAAGCTCTAACGATGATGAAAACAACCCTTATTACCACACAGACTTAGGTAAAAAGTTTGGTGTAGGAGGAGGTCAAAACTCTTTAGGGTACTATAGACTTGACAGGCAAGATAACGCTATATTTTTCTCTTCTAACTTGAAAGGAAAAACAGTTTATTTAGAGTATATCGCTGACACAGCAGCATCCACTAACCCAAAAATTCACGTTTTCTGTGAAGAGGCTTTAAGGTGTTATGTATACTACAAATACATTCAGCGTAAGCGTGGCGTCCCTGCTAACGAAAAACAAATGGCTAAAAGAGCCTACTACAACGAGAAAAGATTAGCTAGAGCTCGAATGATGAACTTTAGTAAAGAACAGGCTATGCAGGTCTCTAGAAAAGCATTTAAACAATCTCCAAAGATTTAATAGATAATGGCAAAGGATAAAAGAGTATTTACGGGTGGGATGGATAAAGATTCTGATCCTCGTCTTATTAAGAATGGTGATTATCGACACGCAGAAAACATAAGAAACATAGCATCTTCAGATGGTACTTCTGGCTCTGTAGAAAATATAGAGTCTACAGTTAAAGTCCCTTACTCTTTTAAGGGTGAAGATGTTGATCAAATCATTGAAATTGACGAAGGAACAGCTTCTGTATTACCTCAAAAATCTGTCTTTTATTCTCAGACCATTACTTTTGAGTTTAAAGGTAGAGAAGAAGATTGGGGCAGTAAAGAGAAAAACTCTTTTAGCATATACTCATATACTCCTGAAAAGGAATTAGAGCAGATAGGTCATCAGTGGTCTTCTAACGGTAGGCTTTCTTGGTCTCAAAATTCTTTTAAACCAACCCCTGAGCACCTTTGGGAGATGTTTAATGAAGAAACTGGTAAGATAAGTCAAAACATACCAATTTTAGATATAAATACTGGGGAGTGGGAAACAGCTCATTCTAAAGTTGACTTTTTAAGTTCTAGTTTTTTACGTGGGGGCAACAAGGTAACGGTAGAGATAATAGCTGATAAAAGAGGTGTTTCTTTTTTATTAGACTTTATAAGCCCTGGTTCTGATAGGTACTGGAGTCAAACTATAGAAGAGTTTCCCCCTTATGGTAAGATGAATTTAAAGGGTGGTCCTAACTCTGTAGTTTACGAAACGTTAGTTTTATCATCTCAGTCTAGCTTTAATTCAGAAGACACTAACAACCAAACGTTAGACGAGTTTATTGACGCTGAGGGGAATTCTTTCGAGAACAACACTCCAACACCTTTAGAGGGTGATACAATTACTGAGTACACATTTTCTTTTGAGGGTGAAGAGCCTACAACGGCTCAGGATGCGAGTGAAGTTCAAATATTCTCCTACGTTGAAAACGCTTTAGGAGGGTTTGAGGTTACGCCAGTATTATCTTTTGGTAGTGGGTTATATAACTCTGGTCAAACCTACGAGTTTAACGCTAACCAAGTTAGTTTGTCAAACTCTTTGCACGACA
>Ga0075468_10000171_pt1 | contig 22930 bp, 19 predicted proteins | sample DEB08_DNA_12_FD_77578 | JGI IMG/M metagenome (GOLD analysis project Ga0075468, IMG submission 77578) | Aqueous microbial communities from the Delaware River and Bay under freshwater to marine salinity gradient to study organic matter... | ecosystem: Environmental > Aquatic > Marine > Coastal ...
ATTGTTGTAAGTCTCCTTGGTGAGCGCATCTCTAAAGGAGACCGTATGGTCAATGGGGATTCTGTCGCTCAAGGTAAATACCGCGGTTTTATTTGGCCCGGTAATATTAATATTGTTTTTTTGGTAGTTCATTATAATACTTTAACAGAAAAAATTATATACTATTATTTTATATAATGTTTTATTCTATGAATTTTCAGTCAATCGTAATGATGGTTGCCACTATATTATTAATATTATCATTAACATTAATAGGTATATCATTATCCAATTTAAATAGCGAGGTTAAATATCCTCCATTAATTTCGGACTGTCCTGACTATTGGACCGTAGAGAAGACTGTTAATAGCAATGGAAATACCGATTTCAAATGCATTAATGCGAAGAGTCTCGGGACAAATGGTAATAATTGTAAAGAATATGATAATTCCCTATCAATTTACAAGGGTACAGGTGGGCTATGTCAGAAGAAAAAGTGGGCAAACGAGTGTAATATTACATGGGATGGTGTCACAAACAATCCGGATGCTGATAAAGATTGTTGGTGAATTATATATTTATACAATTAATATTAATAGTATTAATATATGTTACATTATGAATGCTTACCGGAAGATATACTACATAACATATATTTATATATCCCCTACAGAGAAAGAGCGCTTGTAAGTAGAGAGAATTACTCTATTCACCATACAATGTTCTATGAATACGATACATACCGAACTGGCGATAGCTATGTAAGATTTCTAATACGTAACGATTTATCTATTCCATTTGAAAAGGTTTATCGTAGTAACTATAATAGATGGTTAAAACGAAAAAAATACCTCTATAAAAATGTCATTCATAAGAACTATATTGAGTTTATCAAGTTCTATATGATTGAAAATACCTCGGGGAAATGTATGACGTTTGTTCACGAACATTCGTTCCCCAAAAAACAACATAAAAGAAGTTTCTTACCTAATTTAAATAGTAAATGGACAGTTTAGATTTCAATAAGATTCTTGACCGAGAAATATTGGCAGATAAAATACGCGCCACACTTATCGACTTTGAGAAAAACAAGCACGACTTAACTAGGAAGCGAGGAATGTATATTTATGGTTCGCCTGGTTGTGGTAAAACAACGTTTGTTAAAAACCTTATAAAAAGCATGGACTATGATATCGTATTATATGATGCTGGCGATATTCGCAATAAAATGGTAATAGATAACATTACAAAGAATAATATGTCAGACCGAAATGTAATTAGTCTTTTTAATAAAAAAACAAAACAGATAGCGATTATTATGGACGAGATAGATGGAATGAATAATGGGGATAAGGGTGGAATTAATTCACTTATTAAACAGATACGTCCAAAAAAAACGAAAAAACAAAAGGAAGAGGAGTCTACAAACACGCCTATTATATGTATTAGCAACTATCACGTCGATAAAAAGATAAAAGAGCTTATGAAGGTTTGTAATGTATTCGAATTATCTCCACCAACAGACCAACAAATTAATTCCATCATTAACTCTTGTATGCCGAATATCGACGAAACGCTAAATATTAATATAAAGGAGTTCATTAAAAGTGATTTGAGAAAACTGAGGACGCTATACGACATCTACGTAAATCATCAGAGCATTCTTAAAAACGAGATAATTAAAAACATACTGAAGCCCAAATCGTATAACGAAGATACAAAAACAATAACTAAGAAGTTAATTAACAATGCGTATTCACTCAACGAACATCAGCTGGTAATGAACGAAACAGACAGAACAATTGTTGGGTTGCTTTGGCACGAGAACATTGTGGATATGTTGGCGTCAATTCCGAAGGAGACAGCATTTCCGCTATACGAGAGATTTCTAGATAATATATGCTTCGCGGATTATATAGACAGAATAACTTTTCAAAAACAGATATGGCAGTTCAACGAGATGAGCTCCTTGGTGAAAACATTTGAAAACAACAGAATATATCGTAAACACGCCGTGACCAACTTTGAACCCGAGGAGGTAAGATTTACCAAAGTATTAACTAAATATAGCACAGAATACAATAACTCGATATTTATCCAAGAAATATGTCAATCTCTTGGTATGGACATTAAAGATGTATTCGCATTTTTCATACAACTTAAGCATAATAACACAGACGATGATATATATAATATATTGGAACCATATGAAATCAACAAATTAGATATGAAACGAGTATATAAATATTTGGACAATTATACAAATATTAATACTTGAATTTAGTTATGGCTGTGGTCAGTTTATCTGATTAATCTGTGCCATCAAATTTTTCTCGTCGTGTTCTATTATATTGAGACTAATATTATCACGACTAGTATGGTGTAACAGCGATTGACTTTTTAGATTACCTATTATTTCGTCGCGTTGCTTTATCTCTCCGACAAGAGAGTTGATGTTTGTCTGTTGCTCTCGCAATAATTTAATAATATCGTCATTAGACAATTCCTTTGAGGTGCCATCCTTATTTTGAATGACTATTTTTCCGCCCATCTTGGCTGCCAACTCTTGGAATCGGTTCTCGGCGTCTTTTCGCCGCCGCTCCTCAATCTCTATAATCTGTGTCAAAACATCTGGCTTCATCGTAGGTCGTCCGGGTTCGTAATCTTTTAGTAATATGTCAATTTCGTTCATATAAAAATTGCGCATTTCATCATCCTTTATAAATTCTTTAACCTCTTTGTCGGTCTGTTTTACTAGGTCGGGATGAGGGTTTTCTAGCAATTTGCGCTTGTCAAATGTATTGTGTTCGTGTGAAAACACTAATATAGTTTTGTATGGGTCCAATTGGACAAACGGAACAGTGTAATTTTTCAAGAACTGCTTTTCTTCGGCGATGGCTGCTTTATCGTCATAGCTGCTCGTCTCTAAGAGTTTTCGTTTGAATGCGAATGTCCCCGCAGTCGCGTGATTAGGTCCATATGGTCCGAATTTGTAGACACTACTATTATGTTTGAAATAGATGAATATCTCGCTGCTTCCACTACATAGTGCGTCTGGGTGCGACAGTAACGTTTCCACTGCGTGCGAAACACGTTCAACGGGGTAGTAATCATCATCGTCCATATAAACTAGTATTTCACCCTTTGATTTTTTATGCATTAAGTTTCTCTTCTCTCCCAGCGACATTTTCGTCGAATAATCAAAGTATTTAACGTATGGTAGATGTGATACGAGGTCCTTTATCTTATCAGTTCCGTCATCAATAATAATCCATTCCATTTTCTCCTTTGGATAGTCCTGGTTTTCTATACACTTAATAATATATGGAATAAATGGCCTTCTATTGAATGTAGGTGTACAAATACTGACGAACGGTTTTTCGACAGGGTTCATTGCTATTATATAATTTGTTCTTTTATATAATAATTACCGTTTAATAATATCAATAAAATTACTGATTTTTAGAACCGTGTATAGCATTATACACACCTCGTCTAAATTTATTCATCTGTACTAATATGTAACCAACAACAATCATTGTCATTCCAGACAATATTGCGTTGTTAAGATATTGTTTCGCAAAGACGAATATAAAAAACCCATATAGAATACCCAACGAATCTTTAATATCGTGCATAGCCTCCATAGCACCCATAAAATTAAATAAGACCGGGCCAAATGGTGGTACAAACGTTAGAATGAACTGAATCGTCATGGCTATTGCCACAAATGACCCTACCAAAGATAATATGGCCATGTCAACTACCGAGAAAAGTGCGTGCCATACCATTCCAAGCTTATAAACCCATTCCCATCTTATTTGGAGTATACTCATTAAATAGAATGATGCCACGATTATTCCAACAAATCCACCCGCCACAATTTTAACATCACTATTAACCAACGACATTAATAATCCTGGACCAAAAATGAAAACACCCAAAATAATTAACGATATTAACAGTTTTATCCCCCCCGTACAATAGTGCATTCCTTTAAAAATATACTGTAGTATGGCTCTCCAAAAAATATAGGTAGCTGCGATAGTTCTTATTATCCACATTTTTTTTTTCTTTAAATCGAAGAATGTATTCGGTCGATCGGAATAATCACCAAACACCTCCTCTGTGTATGGCCATCGTCCACGATTACCATCTTTTCCGGTCGGCGGAATATTAAACTTGCTCAAACTCACGCCACCGGCTTTTACATTGTTGGCGTCTGTGCCTGTTTCATAAGGACCAAAGTCACCAGAGTTTTTACCAACAAATAGAGCATAATTAAGTTCATCTGGTATGGGAAAATATGTTCCTAACGATTCCTCATCACCGTCGCCGGTTGGGTCATTAGGAATAAGGCGTGAATAATATATAAAATTTGCTCCAACAGCTCCGATTATTAATACACCTATTATAGAAACACCACACCCCATAAAGAATTTCTTCCATTCGTTGGGTTTCTTTGACTCGCCTTTTAAATTTTTACCCTTACTTTTAAATAAATTTATATAGAAATCAAAGTTGAATATTTTATTACTATCTAAATCGTCTTCTATCTCATTAAATTCGTCCTTTGTTTTACCCATATAATATATTATACCTATATATATTTACTAAACAATCATAAAATATTTATCTCTTATTAATTTATAATATGCATTTTAAAACTAAACTGATGATTTTATCCATAATAGTAATTGGGGCTTGTATGCTACAACTTATACTACATAAAGGCGTATATGAGGGTTTTACACAATTTAGCTCTGACGAAAACAAATTATCATTCAATCAGTTCGATAGAAAATATAACAGTACTAATGATTGTAAGGCAAATGATACAGAATTTGATATTGGTCAATATGTAGAAGTATATGTAAGTGATGATGAAAAAGCAAAGCTTGTTTCAGATGAAAATATTGATGAAACAAAATTTGACGAATTAATAGATTATGATAAAAAGTGGACGTCCGGTAAAGTTATTACTAATAACTTGAATATATATTCAATTGAACTGGAAGACAAGACGGTTATTACTGATGTGAAAAGGGATAGAATTAAAAATCACCATCAAAACGCGTGTAAGGTGTGTGGAAACAACGACAATGAGTGTAGCCAAGATTGTATAGACCCGATTAATGTAGGGGGTGATTGTTTACCTATAAAAACCGGTAAAAATGGAAATGGCGAGGATATTTTATATCAGATTTGTCCCCGAATATGTAGAAATGATAATGTAAATGTAATTGATTTGGCTTGTGGAACCGATAATTGCTGTCGCGGGTGTGGTTTTTCGGTATTTGAGGTTAGTGATAATATAGTGATTGGTAAGGATAATAAAGAGACGTCTGGTGTCATTAATAAATTAACCCAAATTCCATACACTCAAGCCAATTATACAGTCGATCCTGATTATAATTACGCTGACGAAATGGCAAAGGAAACGAAGCGCAAGGAAGATGCGTTGGCTGCTATGATGAGTTCGTCTGGAACCGAAACGTCGGCTTCGTCTGGAACCGCAACGTCGGCTTCGTCTGGAACCGCAGCGTCGGCTTCTGTCGCAGCACAAGATACCGAAAAACAAGAAACCAGTAACGTGGTAAACGCTCTAACAGATACCGAAAATTGCTGGCTAGGTCCAACAGGACACGATGCCTTTATGTATTGTGGTCCTGCTCCATTTTCATTTTAGCTAAATATATAAACCTATAAGAGGGTTATTTATCTAGCATACGATAGTGCTGCGTTGCCGGAAGAGAAGGTAAGAACATTGTATCTCTCTTCCATTACAGTCAAATCATAAGTGTAATCAAATATACTATCGCGCGTTTTATCAATACCTATCATATTTCCGTCATCATTACAAACGATATCAACCTGCGACGATGGATCCAGCGGTGGTGTCATTATTCCCAGCTCAAATTGAATCTTATTAAACTTGCTCATATTAATAGCACCACTTGGTTGAAAATCTGCGACATTGTTATTGAGACAAAAGTTGTAACAGTATAGTCCATCCGGACCATTTCCATTGGTTCGCGTATACTTTTCGACATAATTGAATATACCCGCATCCATTGTATTCTCGCGATACTTTCCGTCTAATAATAATCCCCATGTTTCCATAATATCCTTTTGGTTTTCTGGATAATATTTACCAGAAATCATTATTGACGATGGATATTGTTGTATATTATTATTATTATCAGAATCAAAGTCATATTCAGGAGTTAAATATTCTGATACGGTACTCCAATCAGCATCATCATAGTCCAATTTGTCGACATTGGTATTATTCGCGGTCTCTACATTATATGGAAGGAAATCATAAGGCCAATTAGTATAATTTGACCACTGATTGCGTTCGGCAATGTCGCTTCGCTGTAAAAACCACATCCAACTAGAAACCATACCTCTAGTTTCAATGTCAATTATATTGGAACTGGTAACATTCTTATATATATGAGTGTATACTTGTTTTATCAAGTAATTCTGTTCGTTCATTTGGAATACGCGCTGTTCATCTTCAGATAAAAATGCGTAGGTGCTTATTAAATGTATATCCGTATCCCAGTTTGTTCGCGTGTCCGTAAAATCTTCATCCAATAGACCAGCTGTTGGGGGTGGGTGTAAAAAACGATGAAACTGCTCTTTAGCTTCATTTAAATTAGATTGATGATAATAGCTCCCGCCATCAACGTTGTCGGGAATGTGACGGATTACATACAATTCATTGACAGGTCTTAGGTCAACCTCTATGTGAAATTCGTTGTATTGGAGCGCGGCAATAGGGAACGCCATTTTAGAGGCTAGTGTGAACCATATATTAAGCGGAATGTATAGCGAACGCGACCGTATGGATGGTTCGGGTCCTGACGACCCATCCATCTTATACGCATTCGGATAGACATTTACTCTATCGTGCGCATTTGCGGGGTCGTTGAGTTCGGGAACGTGGCCAATCATTTTATAGTATAGCTCCTTCTTATTGGCATCATAATCCCTTTCAATCATATTGTGTAAATATTGTCCCGTGAATTCCTGAATAACTTGACCGCCAATTGTGAACCGAACACGCTCTATCATCTGAGACCCTAGATGTTTAATCCATTTAAATTCGTAAGGTCTCCATTTATTCATGATGTTATTATCATGTCTCTCCTTATCCGGAGGTATAATTGGACTCCATATGGTTGGGAGCTTAACAACTAAATACGTGTCCATTATTAAATCGCCACCAGTTCGAGGCATTTTAAATTTAAAATTAGAGGTCGCACTCATATTTAAGGTTCTTTGTCCATCATAGTCAATCCGAAATTTTTGTAAGCCAAAATTGGTATATTTAGCATAAGTGCATTTAAAAAAACTTTTAGTAGGATTACCCGTTAGAATTATATTTTGATTGCCTTCTGCTATTAGATTCATAAGACCACCAGGCATATTTATATAATAGTCATATTATTATTTAACTATTATTAAACTATTATTATTTAACTATTATTAAACTATTATGAATCAACATCGTTAAAATATAATTATATATATTATACAACATAATGTCTGACGCAATAAAAAAAAACTACGACAAAATGTTAGATACCGTTAAAAATTCAATTAATTTAAAAAAAGCAAAATTAGTTCAATTAGGCGTGTTCATGGTCGGAACATTAATGGTTGCATTATTGTTTATTTGGTCTTATTCCAAACTGACATTATCCAGCGCCAACTGCAGTAATATAAAAAAAAACAAAATGAATGTTTCTGAATTAAAACCATTCGGATATACAAAACCACAAGAAGAGATAGATGACCCCAATAAGACATATGGCGATTATCGGCTCCGCGATTTCTATGTGAAAACTGCGTATAACTGTTGTGCGAGTGGAACATTTTCCCACGATTTTGTAAACGAGTGTGCTCTTGAAAACTGTATTCAGTTAGGCGCAAGATGTCTTGATTTTGAGATATACTCTTTTGATGATATTCCAATTATTGCCGTGTCTACTGATAGAAGTTTTGGTATTAAAGAAACATATAATTACTTAGAATTTGATAGAGTAATTGCTAAGATTAGTAATATGGCATTCACATCCGGAATAGATAGTGCAGGAGTATGTAAAACGGATCCATTAATATTACACTTTAGAATTAAAACAAATAATAAAGATATTCTGGACCAGATGGCCGATTCACTCAACAAACATTTTTATGATAGGCTTCTTAGTCGAAGGTATAGTTATCAATATAATGGACAAGATTTGGGAAATGTAGAGATGAAATATCTTAAAAGTAAAGTTATTATAATAACTAATAACGTAGAAAAAATAAATATCGAAGGTACGAAATTATACGAGTATATTAATATAATCAGTGGTGGTGAAAATATGAGATATACCAGAAAGACTGAGATTACTGCTGGTGGTGATATGGAGGAGATAAAAAATTTCAATAAAGAACGTATGTCTATATGTATACCCGATATTGATGTATCGCCTATTAATATGGATTGGAGACAATTGACACATAAAGAGGGGGTTGACCCAGACGACAATACTAAAATGATACCTATTGGGTATGGTATTCAATATGTAGGAATGTCGTTCCAGAATAATGACGAGTTTTTGAAAGATTATATTAGCGAATTTAATCGCCATAAGTCGTCATTTATTTTAAAACCAAAACCATTCAGAAAACAAAACGCACAAACGACATTAGAAATTGGAAACGCTATAAAGCTCGCACAAGAGAGTCAGAATTCTCAAAAGATGTTAGGCAAGGCTGGTGGTTTTGTAATATAATAATATATCGATTAATAATATATGCGCGGTAATAATCCCTCTTTTGAAGAAAGAGAATTAGAAATATTGAGAGCAGCAGTAGACAAAGCCGAGAATCGGGTAAATAGCAAGCTTGCTCAATCTGATTTAATACGCGATGTTAATGTAATTGTAGAACAATTTATTCGCGATAAGAAACTGATATGTTATGGTGGCACAGCCATTAATAATATACTACCAATGGAAGACCAGTTTTACGATAAGAATATTGATATACCTGACTACGATTTTTTCTCAGTAAACGCAGTAAGTGATGCGAAGGAACTGGCAGATATATACTTGAGTCGGGGATATTCTGATGTGGAGGCGAAATCCGGCGTTCATAAGGGAACATATAAGGTGTTCGTAAATTTTATTCCTGTGGCCGACATCACTTATATTGTGCCAGATATATACAGGTCGTTAAAGAAGGACATTATAAAGGTTAATGGACTTTCCTATGCTCCGCCGAATTTCCTGAGAATGGGGATGTATTTGGAATTGTCTCGCCCTGACGGCGACGTTAGTAGATGGGAAAAGGTTCTCAAGCGGTTAGTGTTACTCAACAAAAATTATCCTATTAAGAATTCTAGATGCGATTCTGTAAATTTTCAAAGGGTTTTTGAAGGCGAACAAGGAGACCGAGACGATATATACTATACTATTCGGGATTCTATAATTGACCAAGGATTAGTATTTTTTGGGGGATTCGCCAGCACAATGTATGGCAAATATATGCCACAAAAACAGCGAAAACAGCTTTTAACAATACCTGATTTCGACGTATTAACCGAAGACCCTGAAAAAACTAGCACGATAATCAGAGAGCGTCTTACCGAAAAAGGCTATAATAAAGTGAAAATTGTTAAGAAGGCGCCTGTGGGCGAACTAATTGATACTCATTATGAAATTATAGTTGGCGGCGAAACTCTATGTATTCTATATAAACCGAATGCGTGTCATAGTTATAATGTTATCAAAGTTGGAAAGAAAAAAATAAAAATTGCGACTATTGATACCATGTTGAGCTTTTACTTGGCATTCATATATGCGAATAGACCTTATTTTGATACCGAGCGATTGCTGTGTATGTCGGAATACCTCTTCACGGTTCAATCAAAAAATCGTCTCAAACAAAAGGGGCTTCTCAAGCGGTTCACAATAAACTGCTACGGGAACCAGAATACGATGGAAGATATACGCTCGGCGAAGGCGAATAAGTTTAAGGAACTTCAGAATAAAAGGGGGTCATCCGAGTATGAAGAGTATTTTCTACGCTACACGCCAGGAGATATTAAAGATAAACAAAAAACAAAAAAACAAAATGAAAAGAAAAAAAAGACAGGCAAGAAGAGGAAACAGAGCCCGCGCAAGAAGACCCGAAAGAAAACGCGATTTTCTAAGTTAAAAAACCAATTTGGACTATAAATTAATTTTATAAAATATACTATATTCTATAAAACGTTATACTGTATCTAACTTGTAATGTTATTTAATTCCATTAAAAATAATATCATCGTATATTCTCCAGCATATATTAATAAATCCATTAAATAATTTCGAATTTTTCACATAATGGGGGATAAATTTATAAATATACGAACAAACCTCTATACAAATAATAACATACAAAAAAACCACTTCTCTTATGCGAAGCATTATTGTTGATGCTAGAGACCATTCATTATAGTAACTACACATTCGCGATTTACCCGATGTTAATAAGGTGTCTATATCATTTATACCAACTAATAATCGTTCGTTCACATTATTCTCCCCGACAACGTTTAATACCCGGTGGAAATTAAATCTAGTAACTATCATGACAAATATGGCTGGGCGTGCGCGGTCATTAAATACGTGCGGTGAAATTCCATCCAGGTAGCGGTTCATATATTTAAACTCGCGATTTGATATGAATGGTACATGGCTAGATCTAATTATACACTCAGCTAGATGTTCGCGACTTTCAAATGAACTTTCAACGATTTGTTTACCAAGAACCATATCGTAGTAAGTTATATGAAGCGCGTTGTTAATGAGCGACAAATCCTCGGTCATATGATTGAAAATAAAATCACGAACACAAACAGCATATTGTGTTAAATCGAACCTTTGTTTAAAACATTTGCTAATAGACAAGAACATATCATTTATGTTATAATTCATAGTTGTAAGGTAATATAGCGCAATTAATGAACCAATACTGCATCCCGATACGCGCTTAACTTTAATTCGGTTTGTTTTTTCTAGTTCCTTAAGATACATAGCTACACCCAACCCCATACCACCATTAAACGCTCCGCCATCAAATATTAAATCTATTGTGGCGGGGATATAAGTATGGTGTATACGATTTACTCTTTCGACCAATGTTCTAATATATATGTCCAATAGTGTAGACGACATATATATTTTTAATATTAATTAAGGAATTAATCTACGAGCGATGAATATAGATTTTATTGAATTAATTCATACGCTTAAATAATCCAATGATTTAATGATACAATAATATGTGCTAGAAAATGCGAGGCTGTTTGTTAAATATCCTAACATATTAAAATTACCGTCCTTATTAAAGAGCGATGGGATGTATTTTAAAGTATTTGTTTTGATGATTGGGAGCTGGAATACAAAATAGATAACCGATAATATGATGGGCACGTGAATATCATCATATATGGCATCCATTCTGTTATCGCTAGCCTGATTTTGCGCGTGATTGTTTATTATCTGTTCCTGATTGTATGTATCCTGAATATAATCTCCCTTTGGTTCAGGGATATAATTTGGCTGTAGATGATTGTCCTGTGTAAGATGTCCCTGTGTCTGCGGAATATCCCTCGATGGAAGTTGTAGCGCACCTGTCGCGGCAGCCTGCTGAAGTCCCGTAACAAAGCTATTGATATCAATGCTGTTGCCTTCGCCAGCAGCGGGCGCTTGACCAGGCGTCTGTGTGGGCTGAACAACACCCTGCTGTAACTGGCTATTGCGTTTGGCTTCCATTTCCATAATCGGGTTATCCACCTTTTCATTTTGTTTGGTTACAGATTGGTTGATTGTAGATTGGTTGGTTACAGTTTGTTCGGTTACATTTAGATTTATGTTTGGTTGCGGCAAATCATCTAAACTTGTGGACATATTTAATATAATTAAGTGATTAAATATATTAATTTTTTTACGCAATATCTACCTGTTTATTTTTTTGTGGATTACACATTACCGATTGTTCTGTATATTTGTAACATTTACCATTATGTTTGTAAACCGTTTTTCGAACTTCATCGAATGACGGTGCCTGAAACATCAGACAGTTTCTCGATTCGCACGATTTTCTAAATATACTTGCTAACCCAATGCCTAGTAAAATGGAAATTATTATTTTACCATACTTGGTATTCACTTTAGTGACAATGTTCTTAAACATATATAGTATATACAGATTACTTTTGGATTGGTATAGTTACGGGGTTATGTTGGCTCATACACGAAACTTCGGTAGATTTGAATTGGTAACAATTGTCAGCCTTATCTTTATACTCTACCTTGTCAATGTTATCCGGGGTCGGATATACGTAGATAACTGTTGGTGGTGGTGTAGATAAATAAACGAATAACAATCCAATACTCAAACTGATAATGAAAATAGGGAATGAGATAATAGCAGTTATTTTCATATATATATACTGAATATTTTGTCTTGATTATTTTTTGTTCGTTATTATTTTGGCATTATTTTGACTATTCAAAGGAATATACAAATCCGAGTGTATATATTCCCTCTGAATTAATTCGCGCGTATTATCGTTTTCATTATCGTCAATGAAATTGTGTTTGTATTTCGCAGCCTGGACCTTCTTTACTAATGGTTCAATGTCCCGTATATATATCCCGACCATATCCTTTAGATACGTCTCGTTTGCATTACCATCATAATTCGTCTTTAGAACCTTTAATTCTTCAGTAATTTCGTTTAAACTTATTATTGCGGCATTAATCATGCTCGCATTGTCTTCGTTTTCAACGATAGATATATAATCCTTTCGGTAAATAACCAGTGACTGTGTTAAATTACTAAGTTCGGTTTTCTGTTTTTTAAACTCCGTCAGTATTTTATTTTCGTCAGAATAATTAAATAATAAATCTAATTTAAGTCGCATTATGGTCTGTTTTATAATACGTATGTCCTCTTGAATACCTCTCTCGGTTTTTCTAATATTTGTATAATTTCCTCGGTTGATATTAATATTGAGTTTACACGGCGTCTTACAGCCACACATAGCAATAAGAGTATTGTTGTCCGTTTTGAATATGGTCTCGCCTGGCTCTCCACAATTAATACACGTTTTTTTTATTTGCTTAACCTTTAACCTTTTATCTTTTGTGGACAATTTTTTTGCGGCACGTATTTTATTTTTCGCATTTGTAAATTTTTTCTCATATTGTTGTTTCAGATTATAGTAGTCTTTTATTGCTACTTCTACGTTTTCATCCATATATATAATTTCTTTATATTAAATCTTATGCTATACATGGACTTTAACTATCAAATAACGGTAGGTCGGTAAGCATTGTTTTATTCTGCTTTATTGACGAAAGCTGTTGTAATTTGGAAACAATATACTCCTGTTTTCTACGGTTTTTAACAGCCACTTCACCTGGCGTCAGTTTCCCCTTGTATCTATAATATAAAATACTAAATAGAACTGCCATAAACATTGAACACATTACGATGTTATAAAAGAGGTTTATGTACTTCTCTTTAAATTTATGGCTCTCCTTTAGAGAGCTTCTCACAAAATATTTCATACCTGGCTCGCATAATAATGGATTTACACTCATTAAATATATATAGTATTATTTCAAAAAATATTGTCCCTATTATCTATAATGGAAATAGTTAGTCCAGAAACCCAATTTGGATTTGTGTTTTTCATGATAATTACCACATTATATTTTGTATTTAGTTATTTATTGTGCAAACCATCGCGTGGCCCCAAGAGTCAGAGTTTCGGTCTTATGCTCTCAGTTTGCTATTATTTAATGGTTTTATTTGGACAGTATATCATCAATTTATCAACCACAGCGAGTCTATGTAACGGAGTATATCAATATATGAATGCCGCCTATATAACACTCGTCCCGTGGGTTCTAATATTCGGAATATTGAATTTAATGCTTCTCATTTTTCCCGGATGGTTGTCACCATTTTCTAACACATTTGGGTATGGATTAACTGTAATGCTCGGAATTAAAACGGTTATCAGGAATGTATTCAAGGACCCAGGCACGGTATCTGGACAGAGTGACAAGGCGACAGAGGCACTAAATTATATATATGGTAATCAGTCTCTTTTAGTTAATGAGATTACAATACCTAATTTTGAAGAATTCATTTCCTCAATGACCACGCTACTTAAAACGGGTGCCGACTCAAAAGAGGTAAAAATTCTCAAAGATTTGATTTATCTAAAAGAGTTGGTTGCGCACTATATGTGGTTTGTTTTAACTGGTTCGCTTGTTATCTCGGTTGCTACCAATTCTATTATTAATGCAGGATGTAGTTATAATGAGGAGGCGATAAAGGGTCTCAGCAAATTAGGCAGTATATCAAAATCGATTAACGCCGATTCTACGTTCTAATAAAGAGCATTGTGTATTAATGTAATAATTTAGGTAGGGCGAGATAATACAAAACTGAAAGGTAGGAGACAATCGCCAGAATTATTGATAGTAGCCACGCTGGAATGACGGTTTTGTTTCTAAATCCTAACCCAAAATCTCTCAATGTTCCGTCCCTCTTGAATACAAATGCCGGTTTAAACATAAGAACAGTTACATATAAAATCAAAAAAACAACTATAGAAAATGATGTAATATTTCGTCGTATTAAACTACGATACATTTATAATATATTATATCATTTAAATTTGGGTGGTTTATATTCACATTTTGGTGTATAATATATTATACAAGAGAACGTGCGCAATATTGACAGCATATACCTAGAAGCAACCAATTATATGAAACTCACATATCACCGTCTAAGTCGCCAAAGTCGTCGTCTTCACCCAAATTTCCCATAGAATACTCTTCGGTATCGATTCTACTCGCCTCTTGTGTGTCGTTGGCGTCGTCAATCTCAAATATTTCGCGGTTCATATCGTTGACCGCGTCATTTCTACCCAACTTAATGTCCGAAATAATTTGATTGTTCATCGCCTCGCGTTCTTGGTCGTAGGTGTCCTTCTGATAAATTCTTACACCCTTTTGAATCCCTTTATTCCAGCTCCCCAATTTATGATTTTTAAAATGATTTTGAATCTCACGTTGCTCATCCGTCAATCCCCTCAGGTGGCCTGTAATCGTATCCTTTTCCTTTTCTCTTGACTGGTTGACGCGTTCCATCATATGTTCATATGTGTAGTTGATTTCATTCTTGTGAGTGCATATTATATTAGCATAATTATCAATGAGTGACGCAATCTTCTGATTCGTTGACTCTTTAATTCCGCTTATAATGTCTATTTCTATACCCAAGTCATCATCAGGGTCGCTCGTAACGTCAATATTCGGCGCACTGTTGTCATTGCGTTCGATTAACGCAAGCTCGTTAATAACGTTTCCATCGTTTAGTATATTTATGTGCTCCAGAATTATTGTGAAAAAATAATATTTGAATAGCCTCATTGTTATCTCGCGGTCAAACACCGAATAGAATTTATTGTTGCCGCTCTCTAGAGGAGCATTATATAATGTGTTCTCGGATAACGCATATATATCTTGTGTTGTTGTGAAAATTCTATCTAACACTAATTCAACGCCTTCATCGTTATAAAATCCGTCTATACCGCCATAATACTTGCTAATTATTGTTGAGAAGTCGGCGTTATGTTTGGCAGATAATTTCCAATGTGTCGGAGGAGTGATATTTTTAATACCGACACGATGTTTTATCATATTTGGAAATAATCTACATATTGATTTAATTGTAAGTTTCATATAGTTAATCATTTTGTAAACAACATCATTTTGGTTTACACGATTGCTGTCTATACTAAACTCGTTTATTGTTTTAAGACACTCAATTATTTTACTATGGGGTTTGGAATTTGTTTCCATAAAGTCGATTATTGTTGTCTCCATCATAGCATTTGTGTTGAATAAGTAGTTCTTCATATCCTCCATCTCCTTTGTATCCTCCATGAGAACACCTCTCTCGTAATTGTCAATCATCGCCTGAAACTTAATTATGAACGGTGGTGGCAATATGGTATCGCCTCGTTCATTTGCCGACTCTATAATCGCGCGAATCGTACTAATGTTGTCGTGATCTGCGCGACCAAATTCTAAATTAACCATATTTTGCCGATTAACAATATTTACCAGCTGGTTTAGGTTTGCGGGTGTGTAGTTTAAACCCTCGTTTTTAAGGGATGTAATTTGGTCGCTAATGCTCGCCAGGTTATTAAACCCAGTCGGTTTTTCACCACATATGGCTCTAATTTCCTCTCCAATTGGCAATGGAGTTCCAATTTTACAATGATATATAAACGCCTTGTAAATAGTCTGCGTGCTATAATCCTTCGGAATGTCAGGGTATTTAAGTTTCGTGTCTATAGGGAACACGAGCGTATTTGCCTTTTTAAGAGTGTCCATATCATCCAATATATCCTGGGTTCTATTCACATAATCGTTGAGGTCGGCAATCTCAGGTGCTAGTTTAATAAAATAGTCTATTGTGATATTGTTGTCGCTGTCACAGCAGGCGTTTTCAAGGAACGGTTCAGAGAGACTGTTTGACAAAATAGCTGTTTTCTTATACACTACATTGTGTATGTGTTCCTGAATTTTAAGCGATGAATATATGATTTTTGCGCGCAATATATTAAGCTTTTCGTGTTGTCGTTTATCACCCTTTTTATAATTGTCAATAAGCTCTTGGTCAAACGCCTTTGAGGTTTGTTGAAATGTGGACAATTTCACGGTATCCAATGGTGGGAGGAACGTCTTCCATTTTTTTACGCTTACTGAATAGGGTATTTCGTCCTCTGGATTAGTCTTCATATACTCCATTTTCTGTCTCATCATTTTTTTACATTCGGCAGTGGGCAAAATGTATTTGGTTAGTATGTATTTTATCTTTTCCGCGATTGACTCTTCTTTCGTTTTCTTAATCGCGGACCACGGACTTTGGTCGGACTTAATCTTGCGAGCAATACACGCAATATACATAAGCCCTCCTGTATCTTCTTCTCCGCTCATAGGAAATCCAGTAAAAGATTTCTTACATCCCGGAAACCTTTTCCTGGTTTTAACCGATGGAATGCTGGTCTGAATAGATAGAAGAAAGTAGGACAGGGTAATCATTATCAATTGCGAGTTTTCAGCATTTTCATACGAAACTGGTTTCTTTTTATTTGCCTGTATTTTGTCGTATATTTCACGAGACGGCATAACTTTATCCAGCGTCAAAACACTATTTCTCAATATTACATCGATGTATGGAGTAAGGTCCACTCCTATAAATTTAGCCATCGCCCTCGCAACATTATATATCTTCTCGGCCTCCACCCGTTCGAACGTCATTTGTTTAATTTCTGACTGCGAGGAATAGTTAAACTCCGCCTCCATAACATCGCGACTCTTAATCTGGAATCCTGACTCCGTAAACCCCTCCTGCGTATCAAATAGGATAGGTCTAATATTATATCCGCTGTATTTATCGACCACAAATGCGTCGTCGTCGCTTTTCTCTCCTTGTTCGCTTGCGATATCGTTGAGAGCAATAATATACTCATCCACGCCGTTTAGGTAAGCCACAGACAGCTTATGTATAAACGTTGGCAAGAGTTTAATATCGGAAACAATACAGTAGAGCCACCATTCGTCTTCTCCGTCATTTGCTGGGCGCGTGTATGTGTTTACGAATTTGGAAACGTATGTTTGTTTTTCGCTCAAGTCAGTTAGTCCTAGGATAGTGTCCCTCAATTTTTCATATGGAGACCTGGCGCGAACGTTTTCCTCTAACACCACACCCAACTCCACCTGCTTCTCGTTGTTAATAAGGCGTTTGTTATTTTTTAATTTAATTAGCTCCTTCAGATTTTTAATAGCACTTTCGTATTTTAAAGTAATTGTGGCAATAACCTCCTCGCTACTTTTTTGTAGTTCATCGTCAAATTCTGCCAATATTTGTTTTATATTATTCTTATTAATGTTACTCTTTCCATCACCAATATCCTCGCAATTATTGGCAATTGACACACACTTTTCGTTGAGATTACAGAATACCTTAGAGTCGTCACTAAATTCCGACTCGTCGATTGTGTCATCCAACACCCATAATCCGCCCGCACGGCGATAGTATCTCACGCCCACACCGTTTAAATCGTCCAGAATAGCATAATCGCCTTCCTCAACCTCCCTCATTTTATAGTATATCGCCTTTGCTTCTGTCATGGCCTTGTTATTCGCTAGTCCGTTGTTTTCGCGCAGGCGCTCTGCGATATATGCCAATTTGCCTGTAATATCATCCACATCCATATCGTCTAGAGCCGATGTATACTCTTTTATTAGCTCATAATAGGTAGGGTCGTATTTCTTGTCGTAATATGTCGCGACGTCATTATCGGCCTCTAGTTCGTCGAGGGCGATATATTTCTTCGCGATGACATATTTACTACAATCGCTAGTAGAATCTTCTGTTGGTTTCACAATCTCTTTCATCGCATCAATTTGGGATATGCCGTTGGGAACAATAAGCGATATTCCAACAAGACTAATCGCAGTGTTGTATAATTCACAACCATCATTTTCCTCGAATATTCTGTACATTTCTCCGTCGCTCAACTTTATATCAGTCGAAGATGTGTCAACACCATATCCCTGTATAACCGCATTCAAAACGGTCTCGTTATACCTCGCTAGAATACCCAATATTTTTGATTTGTGTGTCAGCGATTTTACATTTAGCGCAGATAAGGCCTTGTTAGCCGAACTGTATTTCGCTTTTACATCATTTATTTTCTCGCTAATATATCCAGTCACCTCTCTGTATTGTGTGAATGTAATGTCCTTTTGGTATACCATAAAAGGTTCCATATACTTTAGGATTTCATATACAGAGAGATTGTTGTTAATATGTGACTTTATTAAATCGAATAGCACGCGAGTTTTTGGTATAATCTTTTCAAGATATTCGCGATATGACATCGTACCTGTTTCAGGGATGTATTCTGTATTGGTCTTAAGGTAGACACCGTCTTCGTGAATATTCAAGCTCTTATCGTTTATTATCAGTGAATTCACCGTGGTTTTATTGTGTAGTAATCGCCAATATGCCAGAAAATTAATACCAAGATTAGTTTTCGTCACAATATCGGTCGATGGGAGATTAACTCGCGAGAATCGGACGACTGGCTCCTGAAGACTCAATAACGAGGTCATATGTAATTCATCATTTGGTAATATATTTGTGCGGCGTAATTCTGTAGATATTTTGGTTTTGTGTTGTGTCAATATAGTTTGCCCCATAATGTGTTGTTGGGTGAAAAAACGCTTCGACGAAACCAGTTTTTTTGAAATAACTGTCGCATTATAATCATCTATATTGTTAATTATACTGGTAATTGGTGTATTTATTTTTACAATCGCCAATATATCGGTTTTATTTTGTGGAGGGCGATATGGTTTGTATAAATAATCCATTTTGCGCTGTAAATCGATATATTTATTATCGCTTTGGGTCTGACTGTTGTCTTCATAATTATTGTAAATATCGCTCTGGTCCTGAAATTCTGTCTTGTAATCTAACGAGGTAACGTCTGAATACTCGCTCTGCTCATCTGAGAATACCCCATCTATATCGTATATTTTTTTACTGTTTTTTACAACAGGTATAATCCAGTATAATTTATGTTTTAATTCTTCCAACGAATCCACAAGAGGTTTGTGCTCGACGCCAAGTTTATTAGGAGACATCGCATTACCATATTCGTCGAACAGAGAGAACTCTTTGCGTAATTGTAAGAATCGTTCAATCATCATATGGATACTGTTCATAACATTTGCTGTTCGTTTATTATTTGGAATCGCCGCGAGTAAATCATCTAACATATCGGCGGTTTGTTTCTCAATACCGAAACGCTGTTGCGAATCGGGAAGGTCAACGAGTTCAGATATTTCATCTAAGTCATCGCCAAATTGTAGCTCATCTGCGGACATTATTAATTTTGTTATGTTATCCTTAAAATTATTACGGGCGTCGGTCTCTTCTGTCGGCGATGTCATAACTTCCTCCTCGCCCTCCTCGCCGGTGGTCTCCTCTGTGGGGATTTCTTCAACCTCAATCCTGGTATCGGCTTTGACGCTATTTTCAGTAATAGGAATAACCGATGGAGCATCACGCGTGGTTATTGATTTAATAGGCATATTCAGGGGAATACCTTGGTAGGCAAAGTCAATATAAAAAATATCTCCGTCAACGCTTTTAATTTCTATTTGGTCTTTTTCTAAATTTGTTATTTGTCCTGTAACTAACAACGGAATGTCTTGTTCAAAGAAAATATCTATCCACGTCCCCAATGTATACCCATTCTGGATAGCGTAGCTGGAACTATCTGCTCTACTTTCTATGGATATAGACACTATTGATTCGTTACTAAAGTCTCCATTGGCGTCAATATATAGAGTTATGCTTTCGTCTGCTACCAACGTTATTTGTGTGTTGTCAATATATTCTACTAAAAAACGCTTACCGTCCAATGATGTATCTTCTGGTGCGGTTATATCTATAATATCACCCAATTCAATATATACCTTATTTTCAGACGATGTTTCGCTCATTATCTTATACTTATAATAGATATTTATATGATAATTAAAAAATTGAATACGCCGTGTATGATTAAATCAGTATCATAACAATGACGATGTTCCAGTACAACTACAAAACGATTGCCGGTGCTGATATTTGCGAGCTCTACGGCGCGGACAACGCAAATGTCAAGAAGGCACTAAATCTAAACATTAAAACTATTCAATATAATGATACCCAGTATGGGATTATTAAATACGATAAGAATAAACTGACCGCAGACAATGTTAACACTACTGGGATGTTTCGCTCGGTTGTCTATAAAAACAATCGAATTCTCGCCGTCTCGCCACATAAATCGGTGTCTTATGATTCATTCATTTCGCAACACAATCTGGATCAATGTCTCGTGGAAGAATACGTGGAGGGAACGATGATTAACATGTTTTACGACCCAGATATTGAGGGGTGGGAGCTTGCCACTAGGTCAACAGTTGGTGGGAAGGTTAACTATTTTATCAGTAGTTTCACGAACATTAATTTTAGGGAAATGTTTCTGGAAGCGTGTAATAATGCGAGTTTTGAATTTGATATTCTCGATAAGACGCTATGCTATTCGTTCGTGCTACAGCATCCTAAAAATAGAATCGTCGTGCCTTTCAAAGAAACGCGAATTTATCTTACAGCGTGTTATCGTATCAACGAGGATTTTATGGTAGACGTCGTTGATGTCGAGTCAATTAAGGATACGCTTGCTGCGGCAAATATTCACTACCCCAAACGTTATGAAAATATCAACGAGGTATACAATTTGACAGAGCTAATGTCATCCTGTTTCGGAGATTATACTGTGGTTGGGTTTATGATTCACAATTACGCTTCTGGGATGCGCACTAAAATCCGCAACGAAGGAACATACGAGTATGTTAGGAAGCTTCGCGGCAATCAACCCAAAGAACAGTTTCGCTACCTAGAGCTTTGTCACGATGGACGTCTTGACGAATACCTAACATTCTATCCTGAGGATTCGGAATCGTTCAATAAATATCGCGATGGGGTGAATGAATTCATCGCCTCGCTCTACCAAAATTATGTAGATTGCTTCATTCATAAGAAAGACCAGCTTAAAAACTATCCGCATCAATATAAATCACATATGTATTCACTCCAACATCTATATCTAAATACTATTAAGCCAGGCAACATGCAATACAATACTGTCGTAATGTATATTACCGGACTACCGCCGGCAAAATTAATGTATTCGCTTAACTACCATCTACGTAACTAAAGTTGTTTCCATATGAGCTACTGGCTCAATTGAGTAATCTGATAGTAAATATATAAACCATAGAAATTTTTAGCAACAATATCTAGTAAATTATAACTTACATTTTTTACATTTGGAGACATTATAGCGGCGACGCCATATAGTGACCATACAGATGCGATAAATGTAAATAGTTGTTTCCCTATAGTTGTAGTTGCGGCGTAGTTATTGTAAATAAGCTCGAACGCCTTGTAAAAGAATCCGAACCCGATAGGAATCGCTATATATTTAGAAATTGTATTAACTTCACCAAGATAGCCAAACGCTAACATTAGAAAGTTAAATCCGAATAACTTCAATATTTGATCTTTATTTTCTTTAATGAATTCCATTGTTTTTAATGGTTTGCTTTCCAATTCTCCGCGTTCCTTTCTCTCTTGATATTTCATAAACATAATAGTTGAGAGAAGCATAGTTGGGGTAGTAATCACCCAATCAATGTATCGTCTCGCTGCCATTTTTTTTATATTCATAACAGAAAACGCAATCCAAACATAAAATAAGAGCTCGATAAACTGAACGGTCGTTTCGAGAGTTAATATGTCCGATAGTATAGCATCTTTTTCCTCTAGTTTAATGAAAAGACCTTGTAGAGGTACCAATCCTGTAATTATTTGTAAAATTAACGAAAACCAGATAGTGTTTTTTACCGTTTTAATTGTGAACATTTAAAATATATTTAGATAATTATTTATCCGCGTCAGAATTATATTATATATGACTAATGTATAATAATGCCTGCGACACAGAAAGGAGGAAAAGTAATGAAGGGTGGTATGGGTATGGGTAATATGAGTGGTATGGGTGGTATGGGTAATATGGGTATGGGTAATATGGGTATGGGTATGGGTAATATGGGTATGGGTATGGGTAATATGGGTATGGGTATGGGTAATATGGGTATGGGTAATATGGGTATGGGTAATATGGGTATGGGTAATATGGGTATGGGTAATATGGGTATGGGTAATATGGGTATGGGTAATA
>Ga0075468_10000176_pt1 | contig 22818 bp, 46 predicted proteins | sample DEB08_DNA_12_FD_77578 | JGI IMG/M metagenome (GOLD analysis project Ga0075468, IMG submission 77578) | Aqueous microbial communities from the Delaware River and Bay under freshwater to marine salinity gradient to study organic matter... | ecosystem: Environmental > Aquatic > Marine > Coastal ...
AGGACCAACGGGTTCGTCCTTTAGCAACAGTTTAGGGGCTGTTGGCTCTATGGCTTGGTTGAAATCTAGTGCTACCAGTGGCTCATATTATCAATTTTATCAGGGTAGCACTTACCCCGGAAGTTATTTGCGTTATGCAGGTCATTTCAATTCAAGCGGCGGTACTTGCTATTCTGTAGTCAACTTACAGGGTAGCGCTCCATCTGGCACTTGGAGGGCTATGGGGCAAAATATTCAAACCAGCCGCCATAACCACACTTCCTTTATAAGGATTTCCTAATGTCAGTTAGAATAACAGAATTTCGCAATGCGGTTTCATTGGATGAAGATAATCATAGAATAGATGTAGAGATAAACCATCCAGATCACGGTTGGATACCTTACACGATACATCCTGACGACACTTGTACGCACATTAATAACAATGATCTTTTGTCTTTAATAGGTGATAATTTTGCACCTTATGTTGCTCCAAGCCAAGCGGAGCTTGATGAAGAAGCGGCGGGGAATGTTAGAGATAAAAGAGATTTCTTATTAGAATTTGAGGTTGATCGCATGGCGGGTAATACTTTGCGCTGGAATGCTCTTACGGATGAACAGCGTGCGGCTTGGGCGCAATACAGAACAGATTTGCTAAATATTTCTAATCAAGCAGGGTTTCCGCATGATGTAACTTGGCCTACTACGCCAGAGTAATTTTAAATTTAGGGTGTTTAATGCGGCAAAATTGGCAAATGTGGTCTGGCGGTTTATCCAACGCAGACCTTTCAACAATATTTTTGGAAGCTTCAAAGGTTAAAACGCAAGCAGCGACAACGTTTAACAATGCGGATACAAGCGTAAGGTCAAGCGATGTTGCTTGGTTGAGCGGCAATGAGGCTGTTCAAGATATTCTTTGGAAATATGTTAAGGTCGCAAATGAAAATGCCTTCCATTTTCAAGTAGAAAATACTTGCGACATTCAGTTTACAGAATATCACGCTACTAAAGGCGGTCATTACGATTGGCATATAGATGTAAACTGGGATGGCAACGAGGCGCGAGATAGAAAGTTAAGCGTTACGGTGCAGCTTTCAGACGCAAGTGAATATGAGGGCGGGGGCTTTGAGTTCGCGGAATGCCAAACGCCAGATGCTTCATCCCGCCTCAAAGGAACTGTGTTAATTTTCCCAAGCTATTTGCAGCATAGAGTTTTGCCAATAACAAGCGGCACAAGGAAAAGTCTTGTTGCTTGGTTTGAAGGCCCAAGGTGGCAATAGTCTATCAAATTTCCCTGCATGGCGATGCTTTCGACGCAAGGGGGAAAGATTGGGCGCAAATAATAGCAGAGAGCGGATGCAAGCCAGATAGATCGTGGGTTGATCCACTTCTAGGGCGAGGGTTGCTTAAAACGGAGTTTGGCTGCTCAGTGAGCCATTTTCGTGTGTGGCAAAAGATTGCTGCTTCTGGTGTTGCGGGGATCGTGCTTGAGGAAGATGCGGTTTTTTCTTCTTTTGATGTCGCGGAGATTGACGGGCTTTTAAAATCTCATGATAGCGTTTGGCTGGGCCATAGGGAGAACAGCCTTGGGTATTGGTATAATGCTCACGCCTATGCGATAACCGCAAAAACCGCATTGGAGCTTATAGAAGGCTTTTCTAATGCGGTTATTCCAGCGGATGAATGGTTGCCCTTGAAGCTAAAAAATTCTTTTAACTATTTTTACAAGCCAGAACTTGTTAAACAAATACCACGGTCAGTAAGACCAAGCACAATTGAAGGTGGATCAATGCAAACTCATATTATTACTGTTGGAACGGATGAAAATAAAATGTGGGGTCTTGAGCAGTCAGCCAAGCGCTTCGGCATAACGTATCTAAATCTAGGACGCGGCGTAGAGTGGGGCGGCGGCACAATGGTGGGACAAGGCGGCGGGCACAAGATCAACCTTGTTCGCAGCCATATTCAAACCTTACCTGATACAGATACGGTTCTTTTCGTTGATGGGTACGATGTTTTATTTACAGATAACATTCATTCGATCAAAGAGCGTTTTGATGGGTTTGATTGCGATATTCTATTTGCAGCGGAAAAATCTTGCTGGCCTGAGCCTACAATAGCTCCGCAGTTTCCCATGACACCAACGCCTTACAAATATCTCAATAGCGGAGTGTATATGGGCAAGGTGGCGCGGCTTAATCATTTCTTTAGCGAGGTCGTGGCGAATGACCAAGACGATCAGCTATGGATACAGAAGCGGTTTCTTGGGGCTAATGGGCTAAACGTAAAGCTAGACCATGAGGGTTATATCTTTCAGTGCGATGATGAGGTTAGCTACGATGGCAAGCAAATATCTAACGGGATGTGTTGCCCCTGCATATATCATGGGAATGGCGGCGATGATGCAAAGGCTAGGTTTAATTCGTTAGCGGATAAATTTGGATATATTGAAAACGCTATTGAAAGCCCGCCAGTAAATTCTTTGATTTATGATGAGGTCGCAAAAGATATTCTTGTAGTTCCCTTTCTTTCAGAGACACAATGCAAAGATATAATTGCCAAATCTGAGGCAGTAGGTGGATGGGGTCAAATGGCGGGAGATAAGTTCCCCGCGCAAGAGATTAGGGCCGACAAGCTTGGGTTATGGGCAGAGCTTGAGGCGGCATGGAAAGATCATCTAGGAAAGATTGCAGAAAGCAAATGGACTCCAATGGAACATATAGGTTTAAGGGATGCCTTTGCTATGCGCTATGCAATGGATACACAGACTAGCCTTGGGTTTCACACTGATGCTTCACTTGTAACAGGAAGCGTAAAGCTAAACGAAGATTATGAGGGCGCGGAATTAATTTTCCCGCATCAGAACTTTTCAAATATCAATGTTCCCTTGGGGCATTGCATATTGTTTCCAAGCGCAGTTACGCACGGGCATAAGGTTAATCCTTTAAAATCTGGTGTAAAGTATTCTTTGACCATGTGGACAAGTCGCTATCAGGGTGACGTAAACATATAAATTTGATAAGGTGCGGGAAAAGAGAGGTTTGACATGAACGCTTTAAATCCATTCAGTACGCAGCCATTTTCCGCAGCTACGCATTTGTATGTTTTGGGCGGTCAATCAATTACAACCGCCGCGCCTAGCGTTGCGGCAACTGCTATTTCTCAAAATCATGTTCTAGGTGCTGATGGCATTACAACGGGTGCGCCTGTTCTTGATACGGCTTTAATATCTGGAAACCAAATCCTTGAGCCACAAGATATAACGGCGGGCGCTCCTGACGTTCCTACTGCAAACATGGCAGAGGATGAAACCTTTGACACGCCAAACCTGTTTACTGGTGCACCGATTGTTCCTCATATTACGCTTGTCCAAGAGCATATCCTCAGCGCAACCGCCATAACAACGGGCGCGGTTTCTATAGGGCAACCAACCCTTGTCCTTACAACCCCTCTTTTAACTGGTGATGTGACAACGGGAGCGCCTACGGTTGGAAATACAACCATAAATCAAGATCATGTTATTGCGCCCCAAACGATAAGCACGGGGGCCGTATCGGTTGGCTCTGCGGCTATCTCGCAAGTTCATGTTTTAGCGGGTAATGATTTAGATACGGGTGCGCCAGATGTAGGGACCGCAGGGATAACTCAGGTTCATGCATTGCTTGGAACGGGATTTAATACGGGTGCGCCTAGCGTTGGCTCTACGGAGATAGATCAAAATCATATCATAACCGCAAGCTCTATAACTACGGGGGCGGCGAATGTTGCAAATACCGCTATCAATCAAACTCATGTTCTTGCAACAGCAGATGTTTCGACGGGCGCGCCCGTTGTTGATGATTGCACAATGTCAGAGGAAGAAAGCTTTGACGCGCCTAACCTTGATACTGGTGCGCCTGTTCTAGGAACGGCCACGATAGCGCAAGATCATCAGTTGCTTGGGGCAGATTTAGCATCAGGAAGCCCAGTCTTAGGAACGGCATTAATAAATCAATCGCACGTTCTTGTTGGTGAAGGCTTCAATTCAGGAAATCCTACGCTTGGAACGGCGGCTATTTCTCAGAACCATGTTATTACTCCGCAGGGCTTTGCGACAGACCCCGTGGATGTTGGCTCTCCGCTTATTGAGCAAGTGCATATCCTTACAACCGCAGACGTTACGACTGGCGCTCCTAGCGTTCCAAGTATCGCAATCGTTCAAGAGCATATCTTTACAACGCCAGATATAACAACGGGCGCTCCCGTTATTGATAGCGGGGTTCTTAATCAAACTCATATTCTAGGCGGGCAAGGTATAACCACAGGAGCACCTAGCGTTCCCCAGATTGATCCAAACTTCATTTACGGATTTACTACTGCAAATATATCAACTGGCGTTCCAAGCGTACCAAGTACGGCCTTAGCACAGGTAAATATTCTTTCAGCCAATAACATCACAACGGGCGCTCCGATTATCCCTGATCTTTTGTTTGATGCGGGCATAGGTAGATATGCTGATGAGCAAGAAAGCAGAAATACGGTAGTAGAGGTTAGCACAAGAAATTCTGTTGAAATTCTTGAGGCTAATGAGATCAACGAAGCTGCTTAACTTATACAATGTTTTCGTGTAGAGTGCGGCTAGAAACTAATGGACGCAGCGAATGGCTTTTTACATTAAGCAGAACGATACAGCACCGATAATTCTGGTAACCCTGAAAGATGGCAATGATGCTGTAGTGGATCTAACTGGCTCAAGCGCAGTTTTTAAAATGCGGGCTGTTGGGCAAACTACGGTTAAAACAAACGCCGCCGCGATCATCCATAATGCAGATGGTGGTCAAGTTCGATATGAGTGGGTCGCGGCTGATACGGATACGATAGGGTCTTATGAAGCTGAGTTCCAGATAACCTTTACCGATGGAAAAATTGAAACATTCCCAAATGCTGATTTTATCAGGATTACAGTAACGGATGATATATCATGAGTGGATTAGTCGTAGAAACACAGCCCGCAAGAGAGCCTCTTACCGTTATTGAAACACGGGATAGCTTGAGGCTTGATGATGATGTAGATGAAACCCTTGTGATGAGCCTAATCATTGCGGCGCGGGAGTGGGCCGAAAATTACACAGGGCGAGCGCTCATAACTCGCACCATGCAGCAATGGATGGATGGGTTCGTTCCTGTTGATATGCCGTTGTGGGAAGGCTGGAAAACTGGCCCCGATATTGTCAATTATCAAAACCACATTGAGTTAGCTTTAGCTCCTGCAATCTCTGTTTCAGATATTAAATATTATAATGATGGTGACGCGGAAGATTTAGAATATGCCGTTACTGTAGCGGGTGGTGTTTTCGTTATTGATGGTTCTTCGCAGCCTACTTTAACCCTCAAGCGCGGTTCTACATATAAGTTCAAGCAAGACGATAGCAGCAACGGAAGTCATCCTTTGCGGCTATCTGCTACGGCGAATGGAACCCACGGCGGCGGCTCAGAATATACGACTGGCGTAACGACTAGCGGAACGGCGGGAAGTTCTGGTGCTTACACTGAGATAACTGTTGATACCTCTGCGCCCGATGCTCTTTACTATTACTGTTCAAATCATAGCAATATGGGCGGGGCTTTTACGATAACGGATCAAGATGTAGAAACCGTTTGGCCCGCAAAGAATTATTATGTCGATACAATCAGGGAGCCAGCCCGCGTTATTCTTAGGGATGGCGGGTCATACCCCACAGAATTACGGGCCGCTAACGCATTAAAGATAACTTATACAGCGGGATATGGCACAACCACTCAAAGCGTTCCTGAGCCTATTAGGATCGCCATGATGCAGTATTGCGCTTTCATGTATGAGCATAGAGGCGATGGTGAGGGAAATGTCGTGCCAATACCTCCAAAGCTTTTAACTCAGCTTTTGACACCATATCAAATAATGCGATTTGGTTCTACGCCTTACAAGGGAATGGTAAGAGCGGGGATCGGCTAAATGTCTATCGGGAATATGCGTAACAAGCTTGAGTTACAAGCTGCTACAAGAACCTCAGATCAAGGCGGTGGATCTTCTATTGCTTGGACAAAGGTAGCTACTGTTTTTGCCAGCATTACGCCCAAAAATTCAAATGAGACAGTTTTTGCTGATAAGCTTAGAGATAAATTAGAAAGCACTATAAGAGTTCGCTATAGAGCAGATCTAACGACTGCTAATCGGCTTGTTCAAACCTATCGTCGTAATGGTAGCCAAACGACTAGAACCTTTACTATCAAGGGCGTTTTGAATGTAGATAATCGCTTTAAGTTTCTTGATTTAGATTGTGAGGAAGGTGTAGCCTCATGAGTATCAGGGCAAAGGTTATAAATAAGCCAAATTACAAAGCTGTTGAGGCTGGATATTATAGAAATATAATGAAAATTATTGCTTCTGGAACTCAAGACACAATGAATACAGCAAAGCAAAGCATTCAATCTCATAGCAGTAGTGGCGCGACCTATCAAAAATATAATCCTCGCCGCACTCACACAGCGTCAGCGGCGGGAAACCCACCAAATTCTGACACAGGATATTTAGCGGCTAATATTCATATGGTCATAGATGCCGATGGTCTAGGTGGGTCAGTCGAAAGCAGGGCAGATTATTCTGAGGCTCTTGAGTTTGGGACTAGCAAAATGAAAGCTAGGCCATTTTTACAGCCCGCTCTTGAGGAAAATAGGCCAAAAATACGCCGCAAATTTGCGCGTTTGAGATCAAGGGGCGGGTAAATGGCATTACATTCTTGGAATTTGCAGAAGGCTATATACGCAAAGTTAAATGATGCAACAATATCAGGGGCAAGTGTTTCTGACGTTCCTATTTATGATGATGTTCCAGAAGGAACAGTCGCGCCGTATATAAATATTGGAGAGGAAACTGCCATTAATGATGGCACTAAAACAGTGGATGCGGTTGAGCATACGCTAACTATTCATATTTGGTCAGAATATAGGGGCAGATATGAAATTAAGCACATTATGCAACAGGTCTACCAAAACCTCCATAATACTGCTATAACTGTGTCAGGTGCTTCATTGGTCAACATACGGCAAGAGTTCGCTACGACCCTTGAGGAAGCTGATGGAATAACGCGGCACGGAGTAATGAGATTTCGCGCCATCGTGTTTGACAACTAAGGAGAAAGAACATGGCGGCACAAAAAGGCTCCGCAATGCTACTGAAAGTTGATATAGGCGGAACAGCGACTACTGTTGCTGGATTGCGGTCAACTTCAATTACAATGAACGATGAAGCGGTTGATGTAACAACCAAGGATAGCTCTGGTTTAAGGCAGCTTTTAGGCGGTGGTGGTATCCAATCATTTGCCGCATCTGGATCAGGCGTATTTAATGATCAGCCATCAGAGGCGGCTGTTCGCACAGCTTTTGATGCTCAAAGAACAGCAGGAACATTTACTGACTTTGATGTAATAGTACCTGGGTTTGGAACATTCGCTGGACCGATGATGATCTCATCTATTGAATATGCGGGTGAGTATAATGGCGAAGTAACATACTCAATTAGTCTTGAGAGCGCTGGAACCTTCGCGTTTACGGCGTCTTAAAAATGGCTTGGCTCAGCGTTAAAATAGAGGTTGATGGCTCAACTTTCTCTGGCTGGGCCAAATCAAATTCTCAATGCGATTTTGTAATGAGTTTTTCCGCAGCACTTGAAGTCGGCAGTCATTTCAAGGTTGAGGGGAAATCTTATATTGCAGAAAGCGTTATAAACGTAGCAAATCGCAATGAAGAACTTTTAATAAGTGGAAAGGAAGTAACTAATGTCAAACCCAAAGCGAGGGGAACTGGAGGTAAGCCTCAACGGGCAAAGTTATCAATGCAGGATAACGATGGACGTAATAATGAGGATAGAGACTAATCTTGGTAAGGGAGTTCTTAAAATAGCTCAAGAACTTCAAAATGCAGAAATGTCTGCTACTCAAATGGTTTCAATTTTAACTCCTGTCCTTAGATCAAGCGGTGCAGATTTGAAAGATAAGGATGTAGCAAATTTGATCTGGGAAGCTGGTTTCGCGCAAGGTTTAAAGATAATTGCAGAAGTAATTATTTTTATCATTGGCGCTGGAGATGACGAGGGAAACGAACTGATGGTGGTCGGGCAAAAGTAGAAGTTTATCCTTGGGATGATTGGCTAAGAATGGCCCTTGGAAAGATGCGAATGACCTCGGATGAGTTTTGGGGTCTTTCAATTCAAGAATTTTTCCTAGCGTCTGAGGGATTTTCTGAGTTTCATTCTGGAGGTAAGCCACCGCCTCTACGAAAGGATGAGCTAAGTGATTTGATGGAAAGGTATCCAGATTAATGGCTACAACAGTTGATACCCTTCTAGTCCGTATTGAAGCGGATATGTCTGATTTGAAGCGTGATTTAAATCGCATTTCTCAGCAAACAGAACAGCAAACAAATAAAATGGCGGCGAGCTTTCGCAAGGTAGGAACCGCGTTGGCCGCTCTTGGGGGAGGTGCAGCCCTTGGGAGTTTGGTTAAGGGATTTGTTCAAGCTGGGATAGAAGTAGAAAATTTAAGCGTAAGATTTAATACTCTTTTTGGGGATGCAGAAGAAGGTGGTAGAGCCTTACAAGCTCTAACAGGATATGCTTCTCAGGTTCCATTTTCGCTTCAAGACATTCAACGGGGTGCTGGATCATTAGCTGTTGTTTCAAAAGATGCTAATCAACTAAGCGCTGCACTTAAAATAACTGGTAATATCGCTGCATCAAGTGGACTTTCATTTCAAGATGCAGCAAGCAACCTTCAAAGAGCATTTACGGGCGGGATCGGTGCCGCAGATCTATTTCGTGATAGCGGCGTCAAAGCTATGGCGGGGTTTGAGGATGGAGTTACTTATAGCACTCAGCAAACTATTGATATGTTGCAAAAGGCTTTTGGTGCTGGCGGTGAGTATGATGGAATTACGGATCAGCTTGCACAGACTACTCAAGGTGCACTTTCAATGCTTGGTGATGCGTGGTTTTCATTTTCGAGAACGGTTGCTGAAAGCGGACTTAATGAAAGCTTTGTTAAATTAGTTGATTCATCGAAAAATCTTCTAATTGCAATACGCCCACTCGCTATTGTTTTGGGTAAAGTTCTTGGTGTTGCTTTAGATGGGTTTGCAAAGGCTGTTTCTTTTGTAACTGAAAATCTTAAAGGCTTAGTAATAGCTATGGGCGCTGTAATCGCCTTAAATATGGCTACTACTATGTTAAAGTTTGGCTTCCAAGCGCTTATGGCGGCAAGGGCGCTTACAAAGCTAAATGTTGCTTTTAAGGTAATGAATACCATAAGCGCGATAAGTTTAAGGAAATTTTTTCTGATTGCATCAGCAATGGGCTTCGTAGCTACAAGATTTGATGCTGTTAATGAAATGGTTGATACGCTTCTTTCAGCCTTCCAAGTCCTTATTCCAGAAGAAGTTTTGCAAAGGGTTGATGAATTTGCTGAAAAGATGGGTCTTAGCGAAGCTGGGATGAAAGCTTTAAAGGACCAAATGGAACAAGGGCCATCTGCGTTTGAGATTGGAGGTTTGGGCGCTGGTATAGCTGATATTATTTCCTTGCGTCAGGAAATTGAAAAAATAAACGGCGGCACTCCAGATTTAAACACAAAATTACAGGAATTAAATAAAGAGCTTGCTAGAGTTAAAGAAAACGGGACCCCAGAAGCCATTGCTGCAACTCAGCAAGCTATTGATACTTTAACAGCTCAGATACAAGCTTCCAATCCCATAATAGGGCAGTTGCAGGATAGTTTGGCTCAATTTAGCTCAGGTATATCGCAATCCTTCGTTAATGCAGTTGCAGATGGCAAAGATGCTATGAAAAGCTTAGAAAATTTATTTAACGATATGGTAAAAAAGCTTATCGCAAAAGCTATTGAACTATTTGTTGTTAATCAAATTTTGAACTCTGTATTTAGCGTTTTTGGGGGCGGCACACCATTTGAAAGCGGTCAATTATTTGGGAAGGCTGGTGGTGGTACTGTCCAACAGGGAATGCCAACTCTCGTCGGGGAGCGCGGACCTGAGTTATTCGTTCCTTCTGGAGCGGGCAAAATCATGAACAATATGAACACTCAAAATGCTCTTGGCGGCGGCGGTGTAACCATAAATCAAACAATCCAAGTAGAAACAGGTGTATCTCAAACAGTGCGGGCTGAAATGCTTTCGTTGCTGCCCGTTATAAAAGAAGATACAATCAATGCAGTCGCTGATAGTAGGCGGCGCGGCGGTTCATTTGCACAGGCGTTTTCCTAATGGCTTTAATTACTATGCCCAGTTCACCAGCGTTTACCCAATCCTCTTGGGCAATCAAGAGGGCTGTAGCGGGTAGCAGAAGCCCGTTTAGCGGCCATGAGCAGGTCTACGAGTATTCAATGGCATGTTGGCAAGCAACTGTTACTTTGCCTCCTATGAAGCGCTCTCAGGCGGGTGCATGGCAAGCCTTCTTTTTAAAGCTTCGCGGGCGGGCAAATACTTTTTTGATGGGCGATCCTGATGGGCAGTCAAATATTGGAACGGCTACAACGGTATCTGTTACAAGCGGAACCCATGCAATCGGAGATACTACTATTCCTTTGACCCTCAACGGCACTTTGAAGGCTGGAGATTATGTGCAGTTTGGAACCAGTGCCGCCTCTCAGCTTCATATGATTGTTGCAGATATGTCAGGAACGGGAACCGCCACAATCGAACCATCGTTAAAAGTTGCAATTAGTAGCTCTACAGCGGCCTCAATATCTGGTACAACGGCTGTTATGAGAATGGATAGTAATGATCTGGGGTGGGATGCAGATCATGTTAGCAAGTACGGCTTCTCATTTAGCTGTACGGAGGCAATATGAAATTGAGTGACGCAATACTTTCTCCCGCTGTTGCCGCTGGCATAGCTATTGTAGCCGCATTGGGCGCGATTTTAAGGTTCGTATTTACCAACCAAAAGAAAATCGCCGTGCTTGAAGCCCGTTATGATGACATCAAATATCTCCTGAAAGAAATGCGCGATGAGCAAAAAGAGCTTAGACGCGACGTTCAGAATTTAGCCCGCAAATAAAATGTGATATGATGGGGCCATGATTTGCGCCCTAACCTCTATTGCTTTTGGAATGTATCCCTTTGGGGTGATGTTCAAGGCGTGTCGTTATGGATGCCCGCCGCCTTCGTTTTATTACCATTATCCAAAGGTCATAAAAATAATCCCAGAGGCTCAGTGCCCTCGTTATGTAATTGTGGGGCGTGATACATGATTGATCCATTTACAGCGCTTGCAGCGGTCAAATCTGCGGTGTCAGCGGGCAAGGAACTGGTCAATGTAACTAAGCAAATCGGTGAGTTTTTTGACGGTGTAGACGATTTACGTGCTGCACATGAGAAAAAAAAGAACAGCCTTTTCTCTGGGTCAGATGAAAACGCTATGGAAACCTTTGTTAATCTTCAACGCGCCCGCGATGCAGAGGAAGAATTGCGTCAAATCGTAATCGCAACCAGAGGCTTTAGCGCTTGGGGTGAATTGCAAGCTATACGGGTTCAAGCAAGGAAAGATCGTAAGGCTAAGGCAGAAGCGGAGCGAAAGCGTAAAGCTAAGATGATTGAACGCATTGTTATCTATGGCGGCGCGGTAATTATTGTTTCAATCATGATTGGAATTGCTGTTGTGATTATATTGGCGAAGCAAGGTCGCATCTAATGTCTGACGGTGTAAGCGGCATAGGTTCAGCGCCGTTTAATGTTGGCAGTGATATACATCAGCAAACGCGCAGCAGAGAGCGCATAGAGGCCCACCTAGCAGAGCAAAGGGTGGAGAAAGAGCATAGGGCCAACCATAGCCATTTAGAGGCCTTAGCAAAGCAGCGTTTTGACTTAAACGAAACTTATGATAGATTTGGGCGCAAGACTACAGCGGACAGGCCGCAAGGAACCAAAATAAACATAGAGGTTTGACATGGCAAACACGTTTGAAAAGATCCTGCAGTATCGTCTAATGCCTCGCATTATGATGCTGGTAATGACGATTATGTATATCAAGGTCATAAACTGGGGAATGAGCCTTGACGATTTAAGCACTCAACAATCCGCAATGATTTCAGTTGTCAGCGGAGCCATGACAGGCACGATAGCAGTGTGGCTTAGTTCAGAAAAATGATACAAGCATTTATAGGCCCAATAGCAAACCTCGCTGGTAGCTGGTTGCAGGGCAAAGCGGATAAGACGGCAGCGGAAGCTAAGTTAAAGCTTACTGAAGCAGAAACAAAATCCAAAATCCTTCTCAGCGAAAAAACAAGCGTTGCTGATTGGGAACGGATCATGGCGCAGGGAACCCAAAACTCATGGAAAGACGAATATCTCGTTTTACTTTTTTCTTTGCCCTTGATTTTATGCTTTACTGGAGAGTGGGGACGCAGCGCTGTTGCTGATGGTTTCGCCGCATTGGAGAAAATGCCAGAGTGGTATCAATACACTTTGGGAGTGATCGTAGCGAGTAGCTTCGCCGTGCGCTCCGCAACGAAGTTTTTTAGGAAATAAAAATGGCAGATGTAAAGGTTCCCTTGGCGCTTGTCGCTGCAATGGTGGCTCAAGTTATCGCTGGCACTTGGTATTTCGCAGAGCAAGCTCACAAGATTGATGTTCTAGTTGAGCAGTTAGCTATTCTTGATGAGGTCGTTCTTACGCTTGAGGCCGACAATCAAGCGCTCATAACCTTTGCAACCTTTACAGAGAATAAATGGGCAGAGGCTTACAGCGAAGATATGACCTACGTTCGCACATTTGGAACGAAGCCCGCACAGGAGGATTAAAATGACCTTAGCCATGCAAAAGCTACAAGAGCGCATAGGGGCGGCCACAGACGGTTCTTTTGGACCTAACACAGCGCGAGCCATCACAAAGCACTTTGGCCTATCAGCGGAGCGCTCAGCGCATCTACTGGGCCAAGCATCACATGAGAGTGGTGGATTTACCCGCGTTTGCGAAAGTTTGTATTATAGTTCGCCTGAGCGGCTTTGTAAGGTTTGGCCTCACAGGTTTAAGACTGTAGAGGATGCTGGGCCATACGCTAGGAACCCAAGGGCGCTTGCGGAAAATGTATATCTGGATGCAAACCGTGGCGCAAAGTACAAGCTAGGAAATGAAACACCTCAAGATGCCAGCGCATTTATTGGTCGTGGATTTCTTCAACTGACTGGTAAAAATAATTATCGTCAGTTTGCGGCTGACATGAGGCTTCCAGAGATTATGACTGATCCATCCTTGGTAGAAACTGATTATGCGTTTGAAACCGCTTATTGGTTTTTTGAGAAGAATAGGCTTTTTAAAATAGCAGATGAGGGCGTCGATACCAACACGATTGAAAAGATAACGAAGCGGGTAAATGGTGGTTATCATGGGCTTCAAGATCGGTTAGATCAAACAAACAAGATTTACGGCTGGCTAACTTAGTGCCATTTTTCGTTGAGATTGGGTCTTGTGATTTTGATACCTGTTTACCTTTAGCTCAAAATGGCTGGGGGGGTATTGTCTGCGAAGCAAACCCTGAGATTTTTCCAGATGTTAAAAAAATGTTTTTAGGAACTAATGTTCATTGCATGAATTGCGCCGTGACAGATCATGACGGAGAGGTTGAAATCGCGCTTGCGGCTGGATGGGGTTGGGCTAAAGGCATTTCACACATTACAAGCCCAAACCATTTAGGTGCTAGGCTCTGCGATGATCCAAAGAACGAAAATAATTTTAAGCCCCCTGTTAAAGTTCAAGGCAGAACGCTTGACACAATCCTTGAATATCATGCAGTTTCAGAGATTGATTTTTTGAAAATTGATACGGAAGGTCATGAATTAAATATTCTTAAGAGTTTCAGTTTTAAAGTGCGCCCCAGATTCATCAAGATTGAACACAGGCTTACTGATGATTTGGCTATAAATGAAATATTGCGCCAAGAACATTATTTATCTTGGACTGAGGAAAACGATATTTACGCCGTTGGATAATCATGGAATAGTTAGGGTCGGGGCTGGCTCATAGGAAACTGTGACAGGGTTGTGATGGACTTGCTGGCCCCACGAAAAAACCTCCCAGATTTCTCTGAGAGGCTTCCTCATATCTAGCAACGTTGAGGTAACCAACCCCCTCGGTTGAAATCATCATGAATTATTTGACTTGGAATGGCAAGACAAAAAAACCCCGCCACCTGATTGGGTCAAGTGACGGGGGAGAGGGGAACCAACCAACCCCTCATCTACGCCGCATGGGAGGACGCGGCGTCTCGTGATAACCTCCACTTTCGTTTAGTGTCATTTATCATAGAACGACTATAACCTAATTCTGTCATAATTTCAGTAGTAGTCATATTTTTTTCCAAGCATTTGAAAACTTGCGCCCTACAGCTTGTTGGCCTTCCTTGTTTCCCGCCTTGCTTTTGTTTTTTCAAATAGCTTTGAGGTTTCCCCCAGTTAGGGTTTTCACCAAAATGTCCAGAGCCTTTCACACGCTTCATTTCTGCTTCTGCTACTTCCATCATTTTAGCGGCTAGTGTGCTTTCATCCATAGATTTTCTTCCCTTCTTTTTGTAGTAATAAAGTAAATGATTTCAGTTCTCGCCTCGCACGATCTAAATCCTGTTTAATATTTGGGTGTGGATCTAATCTAAAACTTTCATCTTGTAAGCGATCTACTTGACGATTGAGAAAGACCAAATGTGCGCGATCTGCTGGTGTAAGATCCTTCATTATCAACCTTCTTTTTGCTACGTTCAAATTTTATCTGATATTCATGACAAAATCTTACTAGAGATGTAACATCCCAATCAAGTATTCTTGATGCTTGTGCGTAAGTGTAATCTTGAGAAAGACACTGTACCAACTGAATTTTCTCTCGTTTATGTCGAGCTTTGATCTCAGGCCAAGTTTCTAATCCAGTCACTCTATTCTCCAAACTCTGATTATACCTCTGTTTGGACCGCCGCTTAATTTTTTCATTATGGCTGAGTTCTTGCCATACTTATATTTTATAGCAGAGTGTAAGGATGAGGCTTCTGTTTCTCCTATTACTTCAACGCTATCTCCTACATCCATTTTTTCAGCCAGAGTTTTCCAAGGAGTCTTGATCATTGGATGATCAGGATATGGAACATCTGTTTCAATGCTTAATTCTGTTCTCTGTATTTTTCTTAGATCCCGTATTAAGTTATATATGGCTCCTGAGTATCCTGAGTTTTTTTCCTGCAAATACTGGATGTGATACTTAGCATCCATTTTTGGCTTCCAAGGGGTGTGACATGCATCTGCAATATCTTTGACTTCTTCAAGCCTGTCTATCATTTCCTTGACTGATATTGATGTCATTATTCAGCCCCCTCTGTAGACATAAGCTTTTGCAGTTGATCCCATTTCGCAGCTTTTTCTGATAGTTCCAGAAATTTGCTTTCATAATGTCTTTGCATGTGAAGGCATTCTTGTTGATATTCTGCGACCGCTTCTTCTTTGTATTCTTGAATGGCTTTATGTAGTCGGCTTTTTTTATGAGATGACACATCACCATTCTGGCCGTAGATGGTGATAGCACTTATTTGGTGGTTTTTCATTTCATCTTCTGCGAAGCTTGTCGCTTCTGCTCGCGTTGCAAAAAACCAATGAACTCTCTTGCTTCCTCTATTTACAATTAGCTGTGAGCTGTTTTTCCCTACCCTATATTCCCAACAGTCTTTTTCTTTATTTTTTTTAACTGTTGCGGGTGGATACCAATGATCTAAGTTGCTTGCCATTATACATTTACCTCCATGTCTGTATAAAAGATGTGTTTCCCAATTTTTCCAAGTTTATCCAGTTTATGTCTCCATACTGGCCTCGCATAGTCGGCATGATAGTAAAGCGCCCCATGACCAAGGAGATCCCCGTTAAGCGCGTCAGCGGCTTGCTCTTGCGCTCTCAGCCACGCTTCCTTGTGCTTTGGGCGTTCTGGCTTTCCATCGCAGTAAAATGAAAATTGACAATCGTGTTTCTTTGGGCCGTTATCTTGTTTGATTACAGCGCAAACGCTGTCAGGCCATCGCCTATCCTCTACACGATTTATAATAACCTCTGCGACAGCCAGCCCAGCATCAGGGCTAACTTCATTGCGGGTTTCGTAATAGATAGCCATTGCTAGGCACATAGCTGAAGTAATCATTTTGATCTCCGTCTTTTTTCCCAATATGCAAACGATTGGTAGCTTGGAAATCCTAAAAGCTTTGACCTTGCCGTTTGAGACCCATGCCCATTCCCGCAACGCCGTTTTGCTTCCTCAAGATATGCTTCTGTTAAATCCTCTATGGCTTTTTTAACATTCATGTCAGATCTAAGTTTTGTATTAGCGGGTTTTCCTAATCCAAGTTGAGTTTGAATTTGTGAGGTTGCTGTTTTGACATCCTCTAATGCGTCAAGAATATCGCCATCTAACTTTATGGTTATTTCAATGCTCATCCCCAGTCCTTTCTGTCTATCTGACTATCATAAGCTTCCATGTATTCTATGACTTGCTCATCAGTCATTTCTGCTTCTGGTACTTTATATCCATTCCCAGTTCCATCAGGCCAGTAGTGAGGCTCTGGGGTTCGCCAATAATAAGCGTCAGCGCTTCCTCTGTCAGCGGGTGATCCATGCTTTGGTAAGGGCGCGGGGATTGCAGTAAAGATGTAGTTCATTATATTACCTCCATTTGTTTATAATTATAAATAGCACTTAATGTTGATCATGGCAACACCCATTTTAAAATAATTAACAAATAGTTTTATTTAAGGGCAGGTAATTATTTAAATTTGCACCTACCTGCACCTAATAAAAGAGGGGCCGTAGCCCCTCAGTATCCAATCACCCAATGGAGGTAAGGCTTGGACTGCTATGGTTGGGCTGGTCGTAATGAAGTCAAGTACCACCCCATCCGCACTCATAGCTTACGGTTGTTTTCAGATGTTAGTTTCTCCAATCAGAAAGTATCTGGCAAATCTGGTACCGCCATCATCTGATTGTTCCATCTGTGTGTCGATCCGATACCCCTTGTCTTTTAGATCAGAAATTCGTGCCGCTAATCTGGTGCATCCAAATCTCTGTATCGCTTCCCATGATGTTATACCTCCGTTCGCATGTCTGAGGTATCCAAGTATTTTATCGCAGTGGCTAGACATAATGATCTCCTTAATCGTAAAAGCCAAGATCGAAACCCCAATAGGTTTCGCAATGTCCCCACTTGCCGGTCGCAAATGCAGCGCAGCCCCAATCATACCAAGGTGAGCTTTCCCAGCAAACGTGCCAAGCATACCCAGCGTATCCATGAGCTTTTGCTTCGTCTGGGTTCATAATCCAAACCTCAGATTTTGGGTCCATGCCTACTTCTTTGCATTTTTTGCAGAGTGCTTTGTATAAAGCTTTAGCGGCACCGGCCTTGGTTTTATATTTTGCAGGTTCCCAATCAATGCTCATTAAACCTGTGTCATAAGTCTGAATATCAAACATTTTCTTCTGTCTCCCCAAAGTTTGCATTCCATTCATCAGGAGTAATTCCAGTCATAAGGAACTCCCTCTGCTCATCGTTCAGATTAGGCATAGCGTTTTGAATAAACTCTCCGTTCATCCAGCGTCTAATCTGATCCTTGGTAACTGGCAGTTCCATAACGTGCCATTTCCCAGAAACCATGCTGCGTTTATTGACGAGCATAGGCGTCATCCATCAGAATTTTTTTGACCTCATGTCGGGTCAGCCCAAAGCGATCAGCGACTTGGTCAATCCTCAAGTTTGTCTGATCGTAAAGATAGCAAATCTCTTGGTTGCGTATCCATACTTTTTCGCTTTCAGTTAATTGCATTAGTACCTCCATTTAGGTGAGAAAGCAGTATTGCCGTTTCCGCGAAATCTGACCTCCGCGCCGATGTATTTCCAATCGCATGATTTTGCTATGTACTCGCCCCATGCCTTAGCTTCTTCTAAAGTGTCGAAGATTTTTTCAGATGTAATCATAAGTTCCTCCATTGCCTATGCAACCAGACTATCACTTGCTGTTAATCATGTCAACACTCATTTTGAATAAATTAACAGAAAAATAAAAATAAATAACTTGTTGACATATGTAACATTATGTGATATACTGGCTTTAGGCAAACAGCCTACGCTATTTAACAATGGAGGACTTAATGACTAAATACAAAGCAATGGTAAATCCAATGGGCGGTGCTTGCTGGGCAATCGCTAAAACCAAAGGCGAAGCTATGCGGATGTTAAAAAAGCAACTCAAGCAAGATTGGAGACATTTAATTGACATCGAAGCTTGGTTGAAATCTGGGGAAGCTACTTGCAATATATATCAAGACGCTGGAACCAATAGCCATTCTGATGACGAGTATATTGAGACAGTTCCAATGATATAACTGAGAGGGGCGTAAGCCCCTTTCTTTTTGCGGTAGACAATGTATAAGTTCCGTTAATGATATTAACAGGGCAAGTGACTTGGCAATAAAAACCTGTGAGTTCGTAGTAGCTGGTCAGCCAATCGGAAAGGGCAGACCAAGATTTACCAAAAATGGTATTGTGTACACAGATGCCAATACTAAGAAATATGAAAACAGAATTTCACAATCAGCTTGGGCTGAAATGAAGCGAGACAAGCTTAAAGCTACAGATAGGCGAGTAAGCTTGATAATGACTGCTTTTATGGAAATACCTAAGTCATACTCTCGTAAAAAAGTTATGGAGTGTCAGGCTGGGATAGTTATCCCCCCACGCCCCGATATTGATAATATTGCAAAATCAGTTTTAGATGGATGTAATGGAATTGTTTATGATGACGATAAACAAATATGGCATATGACAGTATTTAAGCGATATACTGATGTTGGACAGGCTCCACATATCAATGTCAAATTCCAATGGGATGATGGGAAAAGTTACATCGAGTAGGAATAATCTGGCCCGTATTTCTGACGCCAAGTAAGAGGCTCTTGATGAATGGCTGTTTTGCTCGTGTCGAACAATCCCTGATGATGACCCTCACAAAGTGGTATGCACTCTTTGTCAGGAACTTTCGTAGTTGAAAACCTATCATGTATTGGATGATGAGCTTGTGTTGGGCTTAGCTGCACTTCATGGAAGGTTTGACAGATTACACATTTCTGAGATCTTACCAAGCGAAGGAAACTCTTATCCTTCTTAGGCTCTTTTTTCTTTAAACCAAGCGGCGGCTTCTGAGCTAGATTAGTCATTTAGTAAATCCATTGGATCGAACCCAAGAGCATCAGACAGCTTTTCCATCGCTGTTTCAAAAAACTCATTGAATTGCTTTTGGTTCATTTTCTTCATGGCGATCGTGTCAGGCAAAAGATAAACCCCGCCAAACTCATTTACTACTGTAGTGTAATATCCACATGCCATTTTCAGATCTCTGTGCAAATGCTCAGATGTAGGCCATTTGCCAGTTGCTTTTACAGCTTTGCCAAGAAGTGACCAATATAATTTATGATGCTCTGGTGAGCGCTTTGAAATAGGCAATAAGTCAAACATTTGCTCACCAGAGTATTGAGCCAGCGCTTCCGCATCAAATGCAGTCGCTGGCTCAAATTTGCCTTCGCGCAACTTAATAGTTATGCGAGGCTTTTCACTCATTCGTTAAAAAACATATGAGCAATAGCCATAAACGCCATTTGCTTATGTGACAAATTACATTCTTCATTATTATGCTCAGACGTAGCTGACGTATATCCTCTCTTTTCCATTGAAGATAACTTCTCCTCAAGAGATCTAACTATCTCTACTGCTTTTTTCTCATCCGCTCTTACTTGTTTAATTTGTTCTCGAAGTTGAGCATTTTGAGATTGAAGATTTGCGATGTCATCTACTGCTCGTTTCAGAGCAGTTTCTGGTTTTGGTGGTCTACCTGTTCGTGCCATTTTTTTACCTCCTTAAAATGGTATTTCATCATCAGCAATGTACTGAGTTGTTTTATTACTAATTCCTAGTGCTTCTTTTAAAGTGTCATCTACAGGTGTATGATGAATAAAGTCTGAATTCTGTGCCTGTGGCTTTGATCCAGCTAAGGTTAATGATTGCGCGTTTATCTCAAGATACTTAGACCCATTGTATTCTCTCCAAGAGAAATCTCCAGAGACGCAAACCTGTGTTCCTTTCTTGAGATATGGGGAAACAGCCGCGCCAGCTTTCCCCCAATATGATACGCCAAAGGAATATGTTTCTTTAGTGCGGCGATCATCGACCGCCATTCTAAATCCGCATACCTCCGTGCCGTTGTTGGTATTTCTTAATTCTGCGTCTGCATATAGACGCCCCATGACTGTTATTGTTTTCATGCTGTTACCTTTTTCTCAGCGCTCTTATACGCTTGTCGCAATTGTTCTGCTTTGGATTGATCAAATCCATGTACTTGCTTGTGAAGATCCTTTACCTCTCTTTCAAATTGTAAAATCATTTCTGCTGTTGGATTTCCAAGTGCAGATATTAATTGGTCGCATCTTGCCACCTTTTGACTTTGCATGCCCGATGCTTGTTGCCCATCATCGTCCTTAGTCGCTACTCCAGTAATAGATAGCAAACCATATCTGCGAGCATAGGTTATTGCACTTCCCAATGACTGCATGTCACCAGCCTTGAATTGCAGATATATTCTACAGCAATATCCAGACCCGCTTTCGTGATCCAGCCTTGTATCAATATACTGCCCGTATTCATCAGATCCCCCTAATTGAATGACCGCAAACCCGTGCTTTCCAAATACTGGGATAACTGCATCTTGAACTTGATCCAGAGGCGCGTAGTCATTTTTCAAGAAGGGGTTTTTCGCTGTCTTTAGTGCCGCTCCAAGATCCCCTTGGGCAGCTATGAACGCTTTGACGTGTTCCATTTACCTAATCCTTATGCTTATAGTTTGAGGGCCATATACTAATTCAGCACCGTCAATGCTGACCCCCGCTTTTAATTGTTTTTTGATTTCTGTTTTATCAGGTGTGACAGTCACCTTGCACAGCTGAGAAGGTATCTCCTTTTCATTTTGTATCGCTACGCTCTCTGTGCCTCTGCGTAATGATATGGTTGCAAGAGTATGCGGGATTTTATCTTTCCCAGTAGCAAGCAAGATCTGTTTGATTGATCTTTTTATTGCTGCATTTCTTGATCTGACCGCATCCCTGCGTTCAGTGTACTTCTTTAAGATGTAATTGATCTTTTCCTCATCAGCTTCTGTATTTATGAGGTTTTCTATTAGGGTTCCAACGACATCCATTATGTCGGTCTCCCCGTCTATCGTATCCCAAAACGCCTCAAGATCATCAGAATAATCTGACAACTCATTAGCTAGATAGGTAAGCATCCCTGTGTCAATTCTCATTACGCAAGCCTTTTGCTTCCGATTTTTTCCAAGCAGTTTCGATGCCTTTGGTTATTACTTTATCAAATCCAAGAGGGAATAACTCATGAACTACATCGCTAAACATAGTGTCAGTATTTTTAATCCTGTCTAAGATTTCTCTGTCGTGCATAGTGATAGCTGTAATGATTTCGCTTTTCACCTCTGCTATAGTTGGCTTTCTCATTATTTTCCCCTTATTGCCTATTTACTTTATATATCGTTTGTTTTAATTATAGTAAAGCAAAAAATGCTATAATTAACAAAAAGGTGTTATTATGAATGAGAACAGCCCGCTATTGACTGCTGAACAAGTCAGGCAAAAGCTAGAGGATAGACGCCTATCATATGTCGCTGAAAAGTGTGGACTTACATATATGTCGTTATCTCGTATTAGGAAAAATGAAGGCAATCCATCACTTGGAACTTTGCAGAAGTTATCCAAGTATTTTGAAACCTATAAGTAAAAAATGCCCCCGCTGGGGAGCGAGGGCACAGGCAATAAGGATTTATTGACGAGCGGTCAATATTCTTATTAAATGGATAGAAGCAGATCATATCCAGACACGCCATTCATACATGGCATTTCTGGATAACGCAATAAGAAATGTTAATAATATGAAAGGGGCGTATAGAATATGTCACATTACATGACTGCATTGGCTATGAAGCAACAGGGGCTATCACCAGCTGCTAAGATTGTTCTTTATTGGCTTGCTGATCACCATAACGGCGAAACAGGTGATTGCTTTCCAAGTCACAAAAGATTGGCTGAGTTGTCAGAAATGACGGATAGAAGTGTTAGAAACCATCTTGGCGATTTGGCTGACAAGGGATTAATACAGATCATACAGCGCAATAGGGATAATGGATCTCAAACTAGCAATGGATACCTCCTTATACTTAATGATACTAATGGAGACACAAGCCCTAGGAAAAATATTCATACCCCCAAGGAAAATATTTCCACCCATCCCCAGAAAAATATTCCTACCCTTAATCTTGTAAGCAATAAGCTTGGAAAAGAACCTTTATATAGTGTGCAAATTGCTTTCGATAAATTTTGGAAAATTTACCCCAGAAAGATAGGCAAAGGAAAAGCCAAGGACGCATTCAATAAAGCAGTTCTCAAGACAACCCTTTCAACCATCATGGATGCGGTTTCTGAATATGCTCAGAGCGTACATCTAAAAGATCCTAAGTTTATACCTCATGCCTCTACATGGCTTAATCAAGAAAGATGGGGAGATGAGCTAGAAGCACCTCACGGAGTTGATATTGAGTTTCGAGGAATGGTTAATGATCTTGCGAGGCTGAGATAATGTTACCAGCGCTTCAAAGCAAAATTATGGACGATGGGCAGCTTACAAAGCACAGGGGCTATATAGCTATCAAAGCACAGGCTCTTATGGGGCGATACTTTCAGCTTCCACAGG
>Ga0075468_10000185_pt1 | contig 22391 bp, 19 predicted proteins | sample DEB08_DNA_12_FD_77578 | JGI IMG/M metagenome (GOLD analysis project Ga0075468, IMG submission 77578) | Aqueous microbial communities from the Delaware River and Bay under freshwater to marine salinity gradient to study organic matter... | ecosystem: Environmental > Aquatic > Marine > Coastal ...
GTTTCCATATTAGCTTCTTGAACAGAGGTTCTTTTTTGATTGTCATAAGTTACTTCGAATTCAGGGTAACTCACCACTCCGTGAACATACTGAAAATGAGCTGCATCTACTGCATTTTCAGCCATATCTTGAATATGGCAGTCAACAATATATTCATATGAATCAAAGTGATCGGACCACTCTGGATCTAGAATTTCTGGATAAGTTTCTACTTCATAAGATGGTTCATCTCCATTTGGATGATACCAAGCATAGATGAGGTTATTTTTTTCTACAGTTGGGTAAGTAAATATTTTAGCTTCTTTCGCTCTAGGAGGAATATTTTTAGCATAAGGGATATTAGCTACTTTTCCATTTGCATCCCATTCCCAGGCATGAAATGGACATTCAATACAATCTTTTTTTACCAGTCCACCATGACCTAAATGGGCACCCAGGTGAGGACAATAAGCATCTAACATTGCAGCTTTCCCTGATTCACCACGAAATAAAACCTGATCTTGACCAAAATATCGAACAGCTTTCACATCACCAATTTTAAGTTCATTGGCATAACTAACTACAAACCATCCAAATGGAAGAGGCATGGGATATCTTTTAGCGGTATTCATAATTTTTCCTAAGTTTTTATAATTTTAAAAGTTTTTTAGCGTTTTCACCAAGAAACTTTGACCAAACATCATCTTTAAAAGGAACATTTTCCATTTCTGCAAAAATTTTATCAAGACTTAGGCCCATTGGAAAATAACCTGCATACATTATTTTATCTTTGCCTCTTGTATTGGCAAAGTTAATAATGTCTTCGGGATAATGCTTCGGTGAAAACGCACTGGTTGAATAGTAAAGATTTGGATACTTCAGCATTAATTTACAAGCTAAAGCTGTCCAAGGTTCAGCACCATGACGCATAACAAATTTTAGCTCAGGGAAATACCAGCAAACTTCATCGATGAGCTCAACTTTTTGTGGTGCCATCGGTATTCTTGGTCCTGGGACGCCAACGCAACAAAAAAATGGTAAATCTAACTCCACACACATCTCATATATGGGATGCCATTTCTCATCATTAATTGCTACTTGAGGGTGCATTCCAGAGGGGAAAGCACTCACTGCTTTTATTCCAAATTCTTCATAAATTCTCTTAATATTAGCTGCTTCATTTGGAGTGTTTGGATTAACAGGAAGGTCAAAAAAGAAGCGGTCTGGGTAATTTTTTCCAGCTAAAATTTTTACCTCTGATTGTTCATGAAATCCAACCATGGCTTGATTGATGTGATGTTTATCCATCTCTCCAAGAGCGTACTGAACAAAGTCATCATGTGAGCCAGTTTCAGGTATATCTTTAAACATATATTGAGCAGGCATCTTAAACATTGACTTTGACTCTTCGTCTCTTAGAAGAGGCTCCATAAATGTATACCAATCAGATCGATCCTCCTTTTCAGGAATACCAAGCATCAAATCAACCGTGTAAATGTCTTTATTAAATCCCATGATCAAAGTTTAACTAATAAAGTCTATCGATAGAATGTAAAGTGAAAAAAAGTATAAATAGTTTATTAGGTCTTGACGAATATATATTTCACGATACCCATTAGGACATGAATTCTCCACCATTAACGTCTAAGCTTGCTCCGGTAATTACCTTTGCAAGATCAGATATTAGAAACAAAGCTGCATTTGCGCAGTCACTATCGTCAGGTATTAAGCCTAAAGGAATATCTTTTGTAACATCGGCTATTACAGTTTCTGGTGACACACCCATAGCTTCAGCTGAATAATTTACATACATCTCAACAGGAGGTCCCCACATCCAGCCCATAAATACAGAATTAACTCTAATGCCCTTTGGCCCTAATTCTTTAGCAAGTATTTTGGTTGCTGTGGCTAAAGCACCCTTTGAAGCTGCGTAACCACCTTGTGTTGGCAAGGGCTTTTTAGTAATAAGACTATTGATCATTACGATCGCTGCATTTGATTCCATTTTTTTAACAGCTGCCATGGTTAAATTCATGGTACCGAAGAAATTAGTGTTCATTGTTTCCTGCCAATCATTAAAATCAGAATCACAAATTTCTTTAAAGTCACCAGCTCTATATGCACTATTTAAAAGTCCATCCAATCTCCCGTACTGATCTATTGTCTTGCTTATCAAGTTCTCACAATCAGAAGGCTTGGTGATATCACAAGGAACAGCAATAACCTCGGAACCTGACTCTGTTATCTCTGCTTGAAGTTTATTCAACAGCTCTGTGGATCTTGCAGCTATAACTAATTTAGCACCTTCTCTGGCTGCCCCATATGCTAATTCTTGACCTAGACCTGGCCCAATACCTGAAACAATCACAACTTTATTTTCTAGAATCATAAATTCTCCTTATCTATGTATTGATTTATATACTCATTAAAATTTGTTTCTATGAATGTAGGCGCCAGACCAAATTCTTCCAGTGAGTATTGGTGAGAACCCATTTCGTGCTGGTTCTCTTCTTTCCATGCAGTCATAGCATTCTCAGCTTGGTCAGTAAAATCCTGATCTATAAATTGATAGACAATCGACATTTCCGCAATGGGATCTTCAATCATCTTAAGAAAATCTAGATTCAAAAAATTGTCAGGATTGTCATTGCTTACCTTCATGCAGTGATTTAATACTTTTGATAATTTATTTGCCCAGTGGGAGCCAATATTATTTTTATCATAGCTATTTGTAAGCGGTTCAAATAGGTTGGCGCACATAGAACAAAATGAAGGCACAGTTTTTTGTGGATCTCTGTGAGTCTGAATAACTTTTGAGTCAGGAAATACCATCAGCAGCTTATCAATAAAGCCGAGATGATGAGGTGATTTTAAAACCCACCTTTTTGTCTCTCTGCCAGAGTTCTGCCATTGAAGGTACTGGAGCATGATTTTTAACTGATTGTATGCATGAATATGATCTTGATCTTCAACCCAGGATGAATAACTAGGCAGTCTCATGAAGGACTCAGGAACCGTGCTAAAAAATGTATGTTCCAGCAGCAAGATTTCTTCGTCTGCTCCTTTGTAGTCCCATGGATGAATAGTTAATGCTTCTGGAGAAGCTGCTACCACAGCATCAACCTCAGCTTTTCCTAGGGCCATTCGCTCTGATGGATTGCCTCGCTCTTCATTAGGCAGCATTGCTGGGTATCTGCCTTCCCACCAAAGCATCGCTGTATGTCTTGGATCAGCAGCCAGCAACCTGTGAGTCATCGTACTGCCTGTTCTTGGTAAACCTACGATGACAATTGGTGCAACTATCTGCTCATTTAAAATTTCAGGATGATTGATCACGGCATCTTCAATCCTCAACATATTTGACAGTACACCTATGAGTCTATGATGTTGAGCTTGAATGCCAATATCATTTAAGTCAGCCTCATTGTTAATTGAGTAAACTAACTTATTGAATCCTTCTTCAAATAGAGGATTCCCTATAAATCTTAATCCTGTAATTTTCTTAGCCTCTTCAAGCAGTTGATTTGCATCAAGCATGTTCTACCTCCAAATCTGTTAATTTCTTAATCGAGACCTCAGGAATAGGGCAGCTATCCGCACCTATCCACCTAAGAAGCATAGCCCCGTTGTCTCTTCCCTCCGTAATAAGGTTGTTTTCAATACCAAGATTTTTGTGACTCACTATTATGGTTGCTGAATTATCGGGATTCATTTTCGCCGTTGCTGAATTTAGATGAATTGGATTATGTCTGTAGTCCAATGATTCCATCCAAAAATTTTCAAGCTGGAAGTTCCAAAATTCACAGGAGGGTATATCGGTTTTAATTTCAAGATATTCACTAGAATTAAATTCAAAGTAGCCATGCAGATAAAATATTTTTGGATCGCCTCCAGCCGCTTGAAAAAAGGCTTGATCCCCCAGAGGCAATTGATTCTTATGATTCTTTTTAAAATCATGCACCCATCCTAAAAATGTTTGTGCCGTTCCTTTGACAAATGCAAGAGACTGCTTGAGATGCTTGTTTAGCTCATCATTTGTTAAAAGCTGAGGATCTGCAGGATTGCCTATTTTAGTTATATTTACCACAGCATGTTTTTGCGTAACTCTTCTAGAGTATGTCTGTCTAACTATTAACATGTTTGCTTGAGAGGGCATGTGCAAGTAATTATTTGCACTTATCTCTTGCCCTAGCACTAATTTAAAATCTCCATCATCAGACACAGTCATTTCAGACAAATCAATTTCACCCAATGAGTTCATGGTCCCATCAATTGAATATCTATTTTCCTTAACCCCAAAACTAAGATACTCAACTTCACCAATGTTGCCAAATACTTCATACGAACTAGAGCCATCTATGTTTGCGTTTAGATATATGTTGTCGGGATTATCCGCACCAATTTTTGCTGTTTCATGTGACAAACTATAAAAAGATGGATTGTGTTTATTTGAGTGTTCTATGTTCATCTCAAGTGACAATCTTAATAACCTTGTAAGGTATCTGTAGCCCTCAACCTCATCTGTATTGGTTAAATCATCTTGGCTTGAAACTATATCTCCAATCGACTTAAGCTCGTCACAAAATTCATTCCAGTTTTGCTTAAATGTTTGTGTCATATTATTTCTTTTTAATTAAATAAATATATATTATGGTTAGTAGTAAATCATATAAATTTTAAGATGCCAAAACCACAAGAAAGAAATCAAGAAGAGACCAAAGTAATTTTTCAATCCTGGTTGGAAGAAAAACTTACAACTGCCTCAGATATCAATGTAGAAATCTTGGGGGGCCCAGAAAATACTGGCTTTTCCAATGAAACTTTAAGTTTTCAGGTTTCATATTCTCTAGGTGATGAAGAGATTAGCAAAGGCATGGTTGTGAGATTCTATCCCGAAGGTTTTTTTGTTTTTCCTGATTACGATATTCATAAGCAATTTCTAATCATGCAAAAGCTGTCCGCTCACAATATCAAAGTTCCGAATGTTTTATGGTACGAGGAAAGCGATGAAGTTTTCGGAACATCATTTTATGTCATGGAAATGGCTGAGGGCGATGCTCCTTCTGATAATCCACCTTTCCATCAAGAGGGTTGGGTTGCGGATTCCTCAGAAGAGATTCGCGAGAAAATTTGGTGGGGCTGGGTTGAAGAAATGTCCAAAGTGCATCAAGTTGATATCTCAACCGGTGAGTATGAGTTTTTGAATAGACCTGAATTAGGCGATAACTATCTTGATCAAGAGCTCAATTATTATTTAAATTTTCACGAGTGGGCAATGGAAGGAGAGGCGCATCCAGTTGCTGATCAAGCCCGTGAGTGGTTAATTGCAAACAAGCCTGTATCAAATCAATCTTCGATTATCTGGGGAGACTCCAGATGTGCAAACATAATGTATTTACCTAATGGTGAAATCTCTGCAGTTCTTGATTGGGAAATGGCATCTTTGGGTGATCCTTGTATGGACCTAGCATGGGGCATTGCTATTGACGACTGCAACAGCAAGGGTGTTGGCGCAGAAAGGCTACCTGGATTTCCAGGACCTGTAGCTACCATAGCAAAATGGGAAGCTTTGACTGGTTTCAGCGCAGATAATTTCGATTATTTCTACACATTAGCTTTGTATAAATTTACGGTAATAATGATCAAGGTTGTAAGAAAGCTTGAGCATTACGAAATAATGCCAATGGGTTTAAATGCACACATTAATAATCACGTTACACCTATCTTAGAAGCAAAACTCAAGGAGCTTTAATCATGGCTATTTTTTCTATTTCTCACTCAGAGAGTGGTCGCAAACAGCTTTCTCTAAAGAGTCCTGTTGATCTTTCTCACATTGATACATATGACTGTGCAAACTCAGATGAAATATCTGCGGTCATGACACAGGCAAAAATTGCTCAATCTAAGTGGAAACAAACAACCTTAAAAGAGAGGGTTGAGTTAATGCATAGAGTTGCAGATGTTGTTATCCAGCAACAAGATAGGATTATGGATGTTGTTATGCGTGAAACTGGCAAGCCTGTCCAAGAGGCCATGGCTATGGAGGTTTTTTCAGCGGTTGATTCACTGGTTTTCTACGCTAAGAGAGCTGAGAAATGGCTCTCTGATAAAAAAATTAAGATGCATGGGCCAATGCGATTCTTAAAAAAAACGATTATTACCTATAAGCCTCGAGGTGTTGTTGCAGTAATTACTCCTTGGAATGGCCCATTTATTCTTTCAATTAACCCTGTCATTCAAGCGATATTATGTGGGAACAGCGTTATTGTTAAACCCTCTGAAGTTACTCCAATGTCAGGCGCTATGGTCCAAGAGATTTTTGCATTAGCAGATGCGCCTATGCACTTAGTTCAAACTCTTATTGGTGATGGTGAAACTGGTGCTGAACTTATTAGCCAAGGACCAGACAAGGTTTCTTTTACAGGCAGCGTTGCTACGGGTAAAAAAATTGCTGCAAAGTGTGGTGAAATGCTTATTCCTTTCAGCTTAGAGCTTGGTGGTAAAGATGCAATGATTGTATGTTCAGATGCTGATGTTAAAGATGCAGCTAGCGGGGCAGTTGTTGGCTCCTTTATGAACGCTGGGCAATACTGCTGCGGCACTGAAAGAATTTATGTGATGTCAGATATTTATGATGAATTTGTTGCCGAAGTTGTTTCTATTACCAAATCTTTAGTCCAATCAAATGATTGCAAAGGAGATGTTGGTCCTACGTTTTGGGATAAGCAAATCGATATTATTGAAGATCACGTTAATGATGCTATCGCCAAAGGCGCCACTGTTCTTGCTGGTGGAAAAAGAAACCCAGCTTTTGCAGGCCTCTATTTTGAACCAACCGTGATGACAGAAGTTACCCATGAGATGAAAATCATGAAGGATGAAACTTTTGGTCCGGTCATATGCATTATGAAGGTGAGTTCTGAAGATGAAGCCTTGTCATTAGCCAATCAATCCCATTATGGTTTAAACGGAAATGTTTGGACAAAAGATTTGGTTAAGGGTCAAAAACTGGCTCGCTCCATAGAAACGGGAGCTTGCTCGGTAAACGACATGGCGATGAGCTATGGTGTTAATGAAGTTCCCTTTGGCGGCGTTAAAAATAGTGGCTTAGGTGTCGTTAATGGCAAAGAAGGATTGTTAGGCTATGCTCACGCAATGCCAATTATCATTGGCAAAAAATCAGCTTCTGCTTACCCATATACAGATAAGTCATTTGAGCAGTTACAAGGCGCTCTTAAGATTTTTTGGGGCAACAGAATAGTACGCAAAATTTTTGGTTAGTCTTCACCTAAGCATTATTTAGGTTTTGCTACATCAAGATATGCAGGACTTTCTCCGCCCCCGTGGACTTCCAGAGCAGATCCTGTAACCCATTCGGCCAGATCAGAAGCAAAAAACACACATGCATTTGCTACGTCTTGTGGCTGACCCATCCTCTTTAGAGGTATCGTTTGTGCTACTTTTTTAATCTCAGATTTACTGCCGTAATGCAGGATTGAATTCTCTGTTTCAATGTAACCAACAATGATTGAATTTACTTTAATCTTTGGAGCCCATTCAACTGCCAATGTTTTTGTTAAGTTGACCAATGCTCCTTTTGCAGCACCATAAGCGGCACTGCCAGGGGTAGGTCGAGTAGCGGTAACGCTAGAGATATTAATAATGTTTGAAACCGTTTTCTGTTTAATCATTTTTTTTGCAATTTTTTGGCTCAAGTTCAATGGAGCTGTTAAATTGAGATCAATAATTGCTTCATGAAACTTTGGTGATGCTGTAAGCGAGTCTGCCATTGGAGCTCCTCCAGCATTATTGATCAGAACATCTATTGACTTATATTTTGATGCGATATCTTTTATGGCACTATCTATTGATTCTGTGTTCCTGATATCACATTCAATAAAATATCCTGCATTATCTTTAGATTGAATTTTTCGTTTAGGCTTATTTCTGGCAAGTATTATTACGTTCGCTTGATGCTTTAAAAAAGTTTTTGTGATCTCAAGTCCAATGCCCTTAGAACCCCCAGTAATTACAACAGTTTTATTTTTAAAATTTATATTCGTCACTCAATTCACCATTGTTGTTAGATAAATAATTATAACCCTGCCAATAAAATCTTTTAAGTAGATAAGGATTTTAAACTACTTGTAAAGTTGACATATTATTTATGATTGATACCCATTGATTCATGAATAAGTTTGTATAATCTAGTCATTAATACATTGAAATCAATCTAGGAGTATATCTATGAAAATTGCAATTCTTGGTGGAACAGGGGCTCTTGGTAAAGGATTGGCCTCTAGATGGATCAAGGCTAATCACGAAGTCTTAATTGGTAGCAGAGATATAAATAAAGCTCAGGAAATAGCCGTTGAGCTTGGTCTTGAGTCATCAGCTGGAATGCTCAATATAGATGCTGCAGACCTTGGGGATATAGCTTGTTTAACAGTTCCATTTGCTCACCAAGAGTCAACATTATCAAGCATTGGCAATAAGTTAGAGGATAAGATTTTAATTGATGCGACAGTTCCCCTGGTTCCACCCAAGGTTATGAGAGTTCAACTTCCACCAGAAGGCTCTGCTGCTATGAAAGCTCAAAGTATCATGGGAGAGGGCACTAAAGTTGTTTCAGCTTTTCAGAATATCTCTGCTGAATTATTGCAAACAGATAAAGAAATTGATTGTGATGTCCTGGTATCTGGAGATTTTCTAGAAGCAAGAGCTACTGTTATAGAGCTTGCAGCAGATGCAGGCTTAAAGGGTTGGCATGCTGGTCCTTTATGTAATTCAGTCGCTGCCGAAGCTTTGACTTCAATTTTAATTGCCATTAATAAAAAACATTCCTTGCAACATTCTGGCATAAAGATCACAGGCCATTAGCTTTCGAGAAGTATTATTAACTCAATTAATCTAACAGCTTTAGAAGATTTTCCTCTGATCAATCCAGGCGATGATCTTGCTGACTTAATTATCCAACAATTAACTCAGCAGAATATTTATCTTGAAGATGGTGACATTTTAACTGTTGCTCAAAAGGTAGTATCAAAAAGTGAAAATAGATATCTTGATATATCCACCTTAACTCCAAGCTCAGAAGCCATATCACTTGCAAATAAGATTGATAAAGATCCGCAATTTGTTCAAGCCATCCTAAATGAATCAAAGCAAGTTGTTCGCCACAGAATGGGAGTGTTAATTGTTGAGCATAAATTAGGTTTTATTCATGCTAATGCTGGCATAGACCGCTCTAATATAGATCAATCATTAAATCAGGTTCTCCTGCTTCCCGAAGATCCGGATTTATCATCAGATAAATTACGCTCAACTATTAGCAAACATTTCGGAAAAAACATTGCCCTAATTATTACTGACACCATGGGTCGTCCTTTTAGGAATGGCATCGTAGGGTTTGCTATAGGCAGCTCTAATTTAGAGTCTGTTGTTGACGAGAGAGGTAAAGAGGACATATACGGCAATATTTTAAAAGTAACTCAAATAGCAGTTGCAGACGAGCTGGCAGCAGCAGCTTCGTTGTTGATGGGCCAAGCAGATCAAAAAAAACCAATTGTTCTCATTAGAGGTTATAAATTTAACTTTTCTACATCAAGCAATGGAAAGGATCTTATTAGGAGCGAGGAAGAGGATTTATTTAGGTGAAAAATTATCTACTTTTATGCGGTGGGGTCGGTGGAGCCAAGCTAGCCCTTGGATTTTCTAAGATTCTCTCTGATTCTAATTATACGATTGCTGTAAATACCGGCGATGATTTCAAACACTTTAATCTTAAGATTTGTCCAGATCTTGATACCGTGATGTATACCTTATCTAACGAGTCTGATTTATCTAAAGGCTGGGGTAGGGCAAACGAATCTTGGGAAATGTTATCGGCTCTTAAGCAACTTGGAGGAGAAACATGGTTTCAGTTAGGAGACAAAGATCTTGCTACTCATATTATTCGCACACAACTGATTGCCAATGGCTCTAGTTTGTCGGAAGCTACACAGGAACTAACCCAACGATTCGGTTTGAAGTCAAATATTTTACCCATGACTGATGATTTGGTTGAAACATACATTCAAACTCAAAACAGACTCTTGTCCTTTCAAGAGTATTTTGTGAAGTTTCAATGCGAGCCCTCTGTGACTGATTTTGTTTTTAAGGGTCTTGATAAAGCTAAGTTTAATCCTCTCATCGATCTTGATGCATTTGATGAAATAGTTATTTGTCCCTCTAACCCTTTTGTGAGCATAAGCCCAATTATTCAATTAGATCCCCTTAATCAATTTTTAAAATCGCATCCAGAAAGAGTAAGTGTTGTTAGCCCAATTGTTAATTCAAAATCTTTGAAGGGACCAACCTCTAAAATGATGAATGAGCTTGGCATGGATACATCGGTTTTGACTATTGCAAACTATTACTCTGAATACGCTCGAACTTTATTTATAGATTCTACCGACCATCAAGAAGAATCTTTGATCGCAGGCATGGGATACAAGGTATCGCTGGCAAACTTAGTTATGAATAATCTGGGCTCTAAAATCAATCTCGCGCAATCGGTAATTGATTATTTGGAAGCAAAATAACGTGCAGGTATCAGCTTTCATTCCTATTAAGAAATACAGTCACTCAAAAGGGCGTCTTGCTAGCATTCTATCAGAGCAGCAAAGATCAGATCTATCAAAGGCAATGGCCACTCAAACTATTAAGGCTTTAACTCACTCCAATATCTGCGATTCAATTACCTTGGTGACAAATGATCCTCATCTGATTATCGAGGGCGCGTCTACTTTCTTTACCAGAGCATCCTTAAACCAAGCGCTAAATGAAGCTATTGCTTGCAACGACTCTAATAATCCAATATTAATTATGCATGCAGACTTACCGAGAATTAACGAAAGAGACCTCGATAATCTTGTTACCTCCTTCAATAAATCGTTTATCAGCATAGTGCCTGATATTGATGAATCTGGAACAAATTGCCTTCTGTACGATCCAGCAATGAAATTTAATCTTCAATTTGGTATTAATAGCTATGCTTTATTTTTAAGGGAGTTTAAGGCGAATGATTATCGTTGGAATCAACATTCTATTGAGTCACTGCAGTATGACCTTGACTCAGAAGATGATTACTTCAAACTAAAGGATTATGTTCGAGGTTAATAGATTGGAAATTCAGGAACATTCTAATAATAGCTTAAAAAAGCTCCTTACTTCAGAGACTTGTCTTGAAGATGACTTATTGCACCTGTCTAAAATTGCTCTATCTGATTCGCTAGTACAGCATGCATTCTCCAAAAAACAGAACTATTACCCAGATCAACTAACCTATTCTCCAAAGGTTTTCATACCTCTTACTTTTTTATGCAGAGATGTTTGCCATTACTGTACCTTTGCCAAAACACCCAAAAAGGTGGAGTCGCCATATTTATCAATTGAGGAAGTTATAAGAATTGCCAAGGAGGGCGAAGAGAAGGGCTGTCATGAAGCACTATTTACCCTTGGGGACAAACCTGAACTAAGGTACAAAGCTGCCAGAGATGCGCTGGCAGAAATGGGCTATCAGACAACAAATGAATACGTTGCTGCCTGCGCGGAAGCAGTCTTAGAGCACACATCATTGATACCTCATCTTAATCCTGGGTGCTTAACTGAAGCCGAGCTAGATATGCTTAAACCCTTAAGTGGCTCTATGGGACTAATGGTTGAGTCCTTATCGGCAAACCTCTGCAAGAAAGGGCAGCCACATTATGGCTCTCCAGATAAAGAACCAATTTTTAGGATGCAAACCCTTATCAATGCTGGCAAAAGAAATATTCCCTTTACAACAGGCATTCTTATAGGCATTGGCGAGACAAGGCTAGAAAGGCTTGAGTCTATTTTTGCTATAGCAGAACTTCATCAAGAATATGGGCATATTCAAGAAGTGATAGTTCAAAATTTTAAAGCCAAAGCAAACACATTAATGGAGCATTCTCCTGAGCCATCTTTTGATGAGTTAATTTGGACAATTGCAATGGCAAGATTAATTTTACCTGGCGATATTAGTCTTCAGGTTCCACCTAACCTTAATCCACACCACCTCGAGAGACTCATTGAATCTGGCATTAATGATTTTGGTGGCATCTCACCTGTAACAAAAGATTTTGTTAATCCTGAAGCGCCATGGCCTGAAATTAAAAAATTAACTTCCACAGCAAATCTTCTCGGGCAAGACTTGAGGGCTAGAGCTACACTTTACCCAGCTTATTTTAAAAATCTTGCTTTACACACATCTAAGAATGTAGCTTCAAAATTGTTGCAGAAAGTTGATTCTCAAAACCTGATTCGTTCAGATAAGTGGGTATCAGGGGTCAGTACAACCATTCCTTTGTATTCAAATACGAGTTTTAAATCAGATATTCAAAATAGCATTAAAAAGATTCATGAAAATTCAGATCTTGATGCTTTGCAACATATTCTGACAGCCAGAGACAGAGATTTTAAATATTTGATGGATTATGCAGATGATTTAAAGACTCACGTGCATGGGCATGAGATTACTTGCGTTATGAACAGAAATATTAACTACACCAATATCTGTTCGTTTAAATGTAATTTTTGTGCTTTCTCTAAAGGTACGGGTCATTCTGATTTGAGAGGTAAACCATACAATATTTCACATGATGAGATAGCAAGAAGAACACTTGAAGCTATAGATAGAGGGGCAACTGAAGTTTGTCTTCAGGGTGGCATCCATCCTAAATATACTGGGAATACCTACTTAGATATAGTCAAAACAATTCGTTCTGTTTCAGAGACTATTCACATTCATGCATTTTCTCCCCTAGAAATTGATCACGGCAGACGAACATTAAATATCTCGGTTGAAGAATTTCTCATTGAGCTAAAAAATGCTGGACTCAACTCATTGCCAGGAACAGCAGCAGAAATTCTGCATGATGATATTAGAGCTATTATTTGTCCAGATAAGTTAAATTCTCAGGAATGGGCTGATGTCATTATGGCAGCTCACTCAGTAGGATTGCCCACAACATCGACAATGATGTTTGGCCATGTTGAAAACATGTCTCACGTTGCTAGGCACTTTGGAGAGCTTAAAGCTATTCAAAATAAAACCAATGGCATAACGGAGTTTGTGCCTTTGCCTTTTGTTGCAAGTGAAGCTCCAATATACATGCGAGGTTTGTCAAGGCCCGGTCCAACTTTCAAAGAATCTGTGTTGGTTCACGCTGCTGCAAGAATTTTCTTTTATGATTCCATTGATAATATTCAAGGCTCATGGGTCAAAATGGGTCTTCCAGGCTTAAAATTCCTATTATCAGCTGGGATAAATGACGTTGGCGGAATATTGATGAATGAAAGCATAACAAAAGCAGCAGGAGCCTCCTTCGGCCAAGAACTCAATCTTGCTGATGTGGATCGAATTGCTAAATCTCTTGATTTGGACTTAGTGCAAAGAAATACTCTTTATCAAAAGCTTGATAGCCAGATATCAGACTTATCAAAATCTCAAAGCATTCCCTTGCTTCCCATTCTTAATGAATACCACAAACCTTCGGCAACCATTTAACTACTTATGAAAAATAAATTATTCGACCTGGCTATTATTTTTATTGGATACGTCGTCTGCATCTATTCAATGGTGATCACATGGAATCTACTTATAGAAACTAATATCTTCGTTAGATTATTAGCCTGTCATGTCGAAGCAACTATCTTTATATATATATTGAGTGTCGCATTTAAAAATTCGAGTTGGTACGATGCATTTTGGTCTGTCATTCCAGTCGTATTAACTATTTTATGCTGGATTGATATACATGCTGCAGGGAATGTACTTAGAGCAGGAATGATGTTCGATGTAATGGTTTTTTGGGCAATTAGATTAACCTATAACTGGGCTAGATCATGGGATGGATTTACTCATGAAGATTGGCGTTATGTCATGATGAAAGGGAAGGCTAAAAATAAATTTGAGTACTTTTTAACTGACTTCGGAGCCATACATCTAATCCCAACATTATCAGTGTTTATGGCCTTACTGCCAATGAATTACACTCTGTATTATCCTGGTCCTGAAGTATTCTGGTTAGATTGGGTGGCTTATGCTATTGGTATATCAGCGGTATTTATTCAAATTATCTCTGATCAGCAAATGTATAACTTTAGACGGACATTAATTGAGCCTCAAACAATGCAATCAGGGCTATGGTTTTATTCACGTCATCCTAATTATCTTGGCGAAATACTCTTTTGGTTTAGTTTCTTTATTTTCTCTTTATCTAACGGTTTAGCAGCTTCATGGCTGATTATTGGCACAATTACTATGTACGCATTGGTTGCCATTACTTCTGTTGCTATGATGGATAGTAGATCTTTGCAAAGACGTCATGATTTTAAAGATTACATGGATACGACCCCTGCAATATTCTTTAACTTTTTTAAGAGGAAAGCCTAATGCGTTATTTTTTTAGCTTACTAACTTCATTGTTTCTGATTTTACCAATTTGCTCGGGAGAACTGGCCTCTGCTTTGGATCAAAATCTAAGTGGTGTGATGACCAAGGTCACTGATTGGAGGCATCATTTTCACCAATACCCAGAGCTATCTAATAGAGAGTTTAAAACGCAAAAATCTATCAGTGAAGCTCTTATTGAAATGGGTCTTGAGCCTAATACCTCATTTGGTAAAACTGGAGTAACTGCATTTATAAGAGGCCAAAATCCAGGGCCTTTAATTGCATTAAGAGCAGATATTGATGGGTTGCCAGTGACTGAAAAATTGAATCTTCCATTTTCATCAAAAGAAAGAACTAACTATCAGGGCAATGATGTTGGAATTATGCATGCGTGTGGCCACGATGCTCATATAGCAACTCTTTTGGGTGTTGCTAGCTTCCTGTCACAAAATACTGACAAACTAGATGGCGATATTCTATTAATCTTTCAACCAGCAGAAGAGGGCGCACCTGAAGGAGAAGAGGGAGGGGCTGAATTAATGTTAAAAGAAGGGCTCTTTGAAGCTGAAAAACCAGATGCTATTTTTGGTATGCATGTTTCCAATGCCAAACATGGACAACTTTGGACAAGACCAGGGCCAATTATGGCTTCCGCAGAAGCTTTTAGGATTACAGTTGAGGGCAAACAAACACATGGATCGCGTCCATGGAATGGTGTCGATCCTATTGTTGCTGCCTCTGATATCGTTACTACTTTGCAAACTATTGTTAGCAGAAGACTAAATCTTCTTGATAGCCAAGCTGTAGTGACCGTAGGCATAATGAAAGGCGGCACCAGAAATAACATTATTCCAGCAAGTGCTTATTTAGAAGGAACTATTAGAACGTTTAAAGACTCTTATGCAGATCAAATTAGAGATGAAATATCTGTTATTGCTAATAATATTGCTGCTGCTCATCATGCCAAAGCTAATGTCGAGTTCAAAGTCTATGGTGGCTATCCAGTAACCTATAACGATATTGAGCTAGTAGATAAGTATGCATCTTCTCTATCTAGAGCAGCTGATGGTAATTATTATGAGGCTAAGGTTCCAAGGACAGGCGCTGAGGACTTCTCATTCTTTGCCCAGCAAGTGCCAGGAATGTTCTTTTTCTTGGGAGTTAATTCGCCTGGAGTAGAAGATTCTCCTACGAATCATTCACCATATTTTTATGTTGATGATTCAGCCCTTACAAATGGCTTGAAAGCTTTTGTGAATCTAGTTGAAGATTTTTCCAAAGACTATAATTTAGATAATTAGTATTAGCAAAAATTAATTTAACCTAAATCTTTTGTTACTTTGCTAGGTATATTTTCTGTTATGAACTTTAGCAACAAGATTGGCTAAATGAGGGTTAAATTTATCTGGAAATGCCTCCTCAATAGTTTGTTCGTGATCAACAAAGTTTAAGATACCCTCTTTATAGCTAGGTCGAGCTTGTAGATTTTTCCAATAGCTTGATATCTTAGGAAATGTATCCATCTGAAGAACTGGGCCTAAGCCAAGCTCCTCCAATCTATTGAAACAGCACATTAGATTAATATCTGCATGACCAAAGTCATCAAATAAAAACCCTTGATCGGATAACTGATTCTCAATTTCAAATAAGCCGTTAACAAAGGATTCATAGGCCAAAGGACCAATTTTATTTTTTATAGATAAAAAATACATCATAACAAAAACAACTTTCCTCTCCCTTCTGGGGTGATTGAAAATGATATTTAAAATTGTTTTTAGGCTAAGTTTTTTAATAAGGACTTCAATTAAACCGGTTGAGAAGAGTGGTATTGATGTTCCAAAACTTTGCCCAAGTTTTACGCTTTCATCAATCGTTGTGTCGTAGACCCATTTTTTTAAGGTTTCTTTTTTTTTGGATCTAAAGGCCACAAATTTATTGCATTATTTCCTTGATACTCATCTAATCTCTCAATAATGTAGGCACTATCTCTTACGAACTCATTGTTTATTTTAAGAACAGGTACGACACCTGATGGATTAATCTCTTTTAGAAAGTCTTCGCTAATGTTCTCTGCCTCATCGTGCTGATCACAGAGTTTGATTACCTTGTGATCATACTCAAGCCCTTTTTCATGAAGGGCTACTCTTACCATTTGACTACAAAGCGACCACTTTGCATGATACAAAAGAAGATTGGGCTTGCTCATTACTAATCGTCGTTAGCAGGCATTTTACCTTTAAGAAACTCTGGTATGTGTGATACGTTACTATGATCTGCAATTCTTAAGCATTGATTTTCTATGGTTCCAATGCCCTTGATAGTTGTTGACAATATATCCCCGTCCTTTAAACACTTACCTTGAGTTGCGCCAACACCAGCAGGCGTTCCTGTAAAAATTAAATCTCCAGGCTCTAAAGTGATAAATTCTGATACATAAGAGATGATATATGGGATATCAAAGATTAAGTCATTGGTATTATCTTTTTGTCTTAATTCACCATTAACTGAGCACTCTAATTCCAAAGAGTTTGGATCTTCAAATTCATCTGGAGAAACTAAAATTGGTCCTATTGGCCCAAAGGTATCAAATGATTTACCAAGATTAAACTGTGGAGGTGTAGCATGAAATTGAACCGCTCTATCTGATATATCCTGACCAACTGTAAGTCCTGCAACATGATCCCAGGCGTTTTCTTTTGATATGTTTTTACCTTCTTTGCCAATTACTGCTACTAATTCTGCTTCGTAGTCGACAAGATCACTTCTCATTTCTATGTTTTCAAATGGCCCAACAATACATGAAGTATGCTTTGTAAATATCATAGGGAAGAGTGGAATTTCCATTCCTGATTCTTCGGCATGGTTTTTATAATTTAGTCCAACAGCAAAACAATTTCTTGAATTAGTTATCGGTGCTCCCATGCTCTCATTCGTGATTGTTCCTGAGGGTTCAAAATCATCGATCTGAGTGTATAGCTTTGACAGAGCATCTAATGAATTTATTGATTGCGAGGGATCATTTGAGAGCGCTCCATTTGAAATATCGGATAGCTCATAATAGCTTTCATTTTTGATTAACGCTGCGTTTCCATTTACATTACCTAACTTAAAACCCATGTTTTCTCTCCTTAAAAGTAGCTTAACTAAGCGATTTTAGCGATGAGACCATGAACACAGATAAGGGGGTCTGCATTCATGGTCCAAAGAAACCTTAACAACTTCTCTTAGGAAGAAGGGTTAAGCGCTATTCCAACACTATTAGAATGATTTTCTAATAGATATACCGAACTGTTTGCCTGGCTCCCACAATTTGAAGAAAGACCCAGGTGTTAATGGAAGTGCTAAGCTCGAAGATCCAACGATTTCATCGGTAACATTTTTACCAAAGAGTTTGATTTCAAGACCGTTTTCCATCATCAATCTTACATTTAGATCTATCTTAGTAGAGGCATCATGGTCACCAGCAGGGTCCGCAACTCCAGTACTATTAAATTCACTCACGTAATTTGCAGCAATTGTGTAAACCAATTCACTGCCACCACTCAATGATGAGAAGTAATTAGCGTACATGCTAGCCGATGTCTCAGGAGCAAAATTACCCGCTTTTCCTGCAAGATCTTGAGTACATTGTCGTGCAGCTCTTCCAGCAGGTGTTGACGGCCAAGTTGCTGGTCTGGCAGCTCTGTATGCCACATCTTGATCGCCTGTACATGCAGCAGTGAAAGCTCCGTATGCAAAATCAAGCGTAGTAATTGAACCGCCAATAATTAGGCTATCTGTTGGAGCCCAAGTAGTATCAACTTCAAAACCTGTAATCTCGGCTTCTGCAGCATTAGAGACAATAAACGTCGAGCCATTAAATGCTGATACTTGCATGTCCTTATAATCCGTTGAGAAATAAGCAGCATTGAACCTTAGATTATTCTCAGGCATATCCATTTTAGCTCCCATCTCAAATGTAGTGGCTTCTTCTGGCTTAAATGCGAATGCAGGAGATGGTGTAGTTGCATTTGTTCGTCCAGCATTTTCAGAACCATCGTATCCGCCTGCTTTGTAACCTTCAGCATAACTAGCATAGAGCCTTGTAGTATCTGACATCTCGTAAGTTACTTTCACCGAGGGAGTTGTGTGACTTTCTGATCTACTTTGCTTTGGGAAGTTGTAGGGTAATCTTCCTAGCAATGCATTATGAAGTCCTGCAACTACAGGATTAGCTGTTGGATTATTAATTCCAATGCCACCAGTTGTAGTGGAACTATTTACTTGTGAAGCTTTAACATCTTTCTCATCTTCTGAGACACGAACACCAGCAATAAATGTTAATTGATCGCTTAGGTACCAAGTTCCCTCAAAAAATGCAGATAAGCTGCTTGATGTTTCATCAAATAAAGTGTGTGTTGCGCTTTGTGGTGTTGAAAATCTAAATTGGGGGGGGTTAAGTCTGGTTTGGAAAGCAGCAATATCTGGTAACCCAAATGACTTTGCAAATTCTCCACCTACAGATAAGTCAAACAATCCATTGTTTGCAACATCCATCTCGATCTCTTCATAGTAAACCCCAGCAATGTATTCAAAACTTTCACTAGAAGGAGATGTAATGACGAATTCCTGAGAGAATTGTTCAAATTCATTAAAGTTATCAGTTGAGAGAAAATCTAACGGTCCAAAGTCGGCATCTAAACCCCAACCATAATCATAAGTTGAAAAAGATGTCGTTGATTTAACATCAAAGTCACCCCATGTTGATGAGATATTTAAAATCACGTTGTCCGAATCAACCGATCCACCTGTAGGTAAACCAGCGCTAGTATTATCTAAATAAGTAATACCAGGTTGTCCAACTACTTGATTTGGAAAGGCTCTTGCCATAATGCTTTGTGAAATAAACGTTGCCGTATAGCCATATCTAGCCATTAATCCGACGGGTACAGGTGTTCGATATGTATCGGTGCCTCCATGTTGACCAGCTTTTTCATGTGATGAGGTGAATGCTTTTAAGTTTATCTCAGCATTATCAAGCTGCCATAAAAATGTTGCTCTTAAAGCTGTGCTTTCGCTTGAAGGCCCATCTTCTTTAAGTAAAGCGTTGTATGTCCAACCATCTGACTCTTCTACGGTCGCTGCTAGCCTCATTGCAAATGTATCGCTGACAGGGAAACTTGAAGCCGCTTGCACTTTAATGGTGTTCCATTCAGGAACTGTCTCAATTGACCAATGTCCATCTGCATCACCGCCTATGACGGGAGATTTGCTGACCATGTTTACGACTCCACCAATTGTATTCTTGCCAAACAAAACACCTTGCGTACCTTTTAAGACTTCTACTCTTTCAACATCTAATAAGGCTGATAAGTATTGTTCGCCTCTGGCAATGGGCATGCCATCAATAAATTGAGTAACTGATTGAGAAAATCCTTTATTTGTTCCTGAGCCAACACCTCTAATATAAATATTAAACTGCGCGGCACCTTTATTAATCATTAACCCTGGTACATGGGTTTGCAGATCTTCTAAGCTTGTAATCCCGAGGCTGTCTATTCTATCGCCTGAAAGTACTTGAATAGAAATCGGAACCTCTGATAGCCCTTGTTCCTTTTTTTGAGCCGTAACAACAACTTCTTCAAGTCGAGAATCTGTGCTCTGTGAAAGTATGTTCTGTGAAGAAAAACCAAGCACCATTAAGCATAAGCTAGATAGATACAAATATTTAGTCGTGAATATTTTCATAAATTCCCCATAAATTTTAATTAAAGAATTATCTTAGCCACTTGGTTAGGAAATTACAACTATCCAGTTGGATAAAATATGAATATATGTTTTACTGTTTTTTAGAAGATTCAATTGAAACTTATGCAAAACCTTGAATTATATGGATATGGTGAGTCTGTAGCCTCAAATATGGCTAGAGTAGCCCTTGCTGAAAAAAAGATATCTTACCAATATAATCTTGTCTATCTAGAGTCTAAAGGAGATCATTTAACCAAAGAATATAAAAAATTAAATCCTAAAAATCTTGTACCCACTCTTGTTGATAATGGTGTTCCCATACCTGACAGCATCAAAATAATGAGACACATCGATTCAAGTCATCCTCAAAAGGGAGAAATTTTATTTCCAAATACAGTAGACATAGAAACTTTTGAAAATTTATTAGATTTTGTAAGTTTAGATGAAAACAAGGAACTTGGAGATACCTTGGGAACAACTGCTGGCGGTATTTCAGCTCAAATTTTAGTAAAAATGCTATGCAAGAGACCTATCATTGCCATAATTTGGGATTATTTAACGAAACATTCAATTAAGAAGAGGGTACCAATATTCATACTCTTACGAATTCTTGGAAAGCCACCAAAGAGCTTAAGCGAAAAGATGGCTGTAATGCTCGCAAAACATCTATTAACTGTTGAGGAGGTACTAAGTCATCAAAAAAAATTTATGATGGGTGATGCTTACACCGCGATTGACTGTTGCATGACATCGATACTTCATAGGGTTCAAGAAATGCGTTTTGGCAGCGTCTTAATGAGCGATAAATTACCAAATTTAAAAAATTACTGGGAAACACTATCAAGCAGAAATAGTTACCAAGCAGGTATTCTTGATTACGTTACTGGAGAATGGGCGCCAGAAATCACTGCACTATATGGAGATGGCCCCAGTGAATACGACGATTTGGTTTGGTCTGAAATTAATAATTTACTAGCAAAAGGAGAAAATAAATGAATACACCAATATGCAAGATAGCAGATATTATCTATGTAAGATTTGAGCTTGTTGAATTAGAGGCCCAAAAAAAATACTTAAATCACTTTGGTATGATGTTAGCTCACGAAGATGAAAATAGTATCTATTTTAGAGGCACTGGAAGCTCACCTTTTATCTATGTAGCAACCAAGGGTCCCGAAAATAAATACATAGGATCAGCATACAAGGCTAATAACTTTTCTGATCTAGAGGCACTGTCCAAAGAATTTGATGTTGATATTGTTGCAAATACTGAACCTGGGGGAGGTCACAAAGTTACTGTGATAGATCCTGATGGTATCGAGGTCGAAGTGTGTCACGGTATGAACGAAGCAGAACCAATAGCCGTTGTTTCAAAAGTTTTAAATACAGGTCAATCTAAGCAGAGGGAAAATGAATTGCAGCGTTTTGGAAAAGCGGCGGATGAGTGGCAAGTGCATGGTGATAAGTGGGTCTATGAATTATCTTCAAAAGTTAAGCGATTGGGTCATACAGCAATTAACTGTAAAGATGCTCAAGCTTCAGTTGATTGGTACGCAAATGTTTTAGGTTTTTTAATAAGTAATAATTGCATTGGGCCTGATGGCACTTCTATGGGAGCTTTTATGAGGTGTGATCAAGGCGATAAACCGGTTGATCATCACACCATGAATAACATGGGCCTACCTGGCGAAGGTGGTGCTTTAGCCTATGGTCATGCGGGTTATGAGGTACAAGATTCAATAGATGATTTGATGGCTGGACATTACCACATGAAAACCGTTGATGAGTATTATCATGAATGGGGCATTGGAAGACACTTGCTGGGCAGTCAAATGTATGACTATTGGCGTGATCCTCATGGTTTTACTCATGAGCATTGGACCGATGGCGACCTAATGGATGCGTCAATTCCTACAGAAAATTCAGGGTTTAGAGATCTCGCTATGGCTCAATATGGCCCAGAAGTTCCCAACACATTTGGTATAACCATGCCGATCGATCAAATTGATAAAGCTCGCGCAGCACATCCTACAATTCCTGGAATGATTAAAGAAATGGAAAAGGCTGCTAAGGCAGAAACAGAGGAACAATCATGATAGAACTTTCTGAACAACAAAAAAAAGCAGTTGCTGAAGCCCAAGTAACATTCAAGAACTTAAAGGATAATGCAAAAAAATTAAACCAGGAACAGATGAATCTATTGTTTGGTGAGGCCAGAAGTATGAAT
>Ga0075468_10000186_pt1 | contig 22355 bp, 24 predicted proteins | sample DEB08_DNA_12_FD_77578 | JGI IMG/M metagenome (GOLD analysis project Ga0075468, IMG submission 77578) | Aqueous microbial communities from the Delaware River and Bay under freshwater to marine salinity gradient to study organic matter... | ecosystem: Environmental > Aquatic > Marine > Coastal ...
AATTGATATTTTGGAAAAGATGGATTGACCAATGGACCTAACATATTGAAAAATGTTTTTACTCCTAAATCCTTACGAACCGGAGCTACATTTTTCATTGCTGGATGAAAGAGGGGAGCATGTAAAATACAAATCCCAGCTTGATCGATACAGCGTTTTAAAAAGGCCTCGTCGTTCGAAAACCGAACGCCCAGATGCTCGAGAACGTTACTCGATCCACAGCCCGAAGAAACACCATAATTTCCATGTTTTGATACATGAATTCCGGCACCAGCTGTTACAAAAGAGGATAGAGTAGAAATGTTAAAGGTGTCTTTTTCATCTCCTCCTGTTCCACATAAATCAATTGTTTCAAATTCACTCAGGTCAACAGCAATACAAAGTTCTAGTAAGGCTTCACGAAAACCTTCGAGTTCTTGCAAGCTGATACTGCGCATCATGAATACGGTCAAAAAGGAAGCAATCTGACTGCTGTTGTATTTTCCATCTGCAATGTTGATGATCATCTGTCGGGCTTCTTCTTTAGAAAGTAGCTCGTGACGAATCAAGCGGTTGAGTATGCTTTTCATAGCTTATGAATTAATCCAATTTTCAATTATTTTTTTTCCATCAGGCGTCAGTACAGATTCTGGATGATACTGAACCGCACAAACGTTATATGTTTTGTGTCGCAAAGACATCAGCTGCCCTTCTTCGTCAAAGGAAGTAGCGATCAACTCATCGGGAAGTGGTGTTTGAACTACCCAAGAATGATACCGACCAACTTCAAAAGTTTTGGGAAGATCGATGAAAAGAACATCATCTTTAACAACATTAATCGGAGTAGCAACTCCATGATATACTTTGTCTAAGTTGATAAGCTTTGCGCCAAATACTTCTGCAATTGCTTGTTGACCCAAACAAACACCCAAGATGTTTTTGGTGGGAGCGTAGCGTTCAATAGCTGCTTTGAGTAAGCCGGATTCTTCTGGAATACCAGGTCCAGGTGATAGTACAATATAATCAAAGGCTTCAAGTTCATCCAAGTCAAATTGGTCGTTTCGTTTTACGGTAACGTCGCAATGCAACTCTTCTAGGTAGTGCACCAAATTATAGGTGAACGAATCGTAATTGTCAATGAGAAAAACTCTTTTCATATTAAACATCTTCGGCTAAGGTTAAGGCTTTGTCTAAAGCCCCTAATTTGTTATATACTTCTTGTAATTCATTTTCGGGAACGGAATCAGCTACAATTCCAGCACCGGCTTGATAATGTAATTCTTGGTTTTTGGATAAAAAAGAACGGATGATGATGGCGTGATTGAAGTTGCCTTTAAAGTCCATATATCCAATGGCACCTCCATAGAAATTACGTTTTGTTTTTTCGTAGCGATCAATAAGTTTTAGTGCATTGTGCTTGGGTGCTCCGCTTAGGGTTCCAGCGGGGAACGTATCGGAAACTACTTGGAACGTCTTTGCAGCTTTTTTCATGGTACAGGTTACTTTAGATACCAAATGAATTACGTGGGAGAAAAATTGAATTTCTCTGTTTTTTTCTACAACTACATTAGAACCATTTCTGCTTAAATCGTTTCGGGCTAAATCGACCAGCATCACGTGCTCACTATTTTCTTTTGGATCTTTGGCTAGTTCCAAAGCTGCTTGCTTGTCTTGTTCATCGTTCCCTGTTCGTTTGAAAGTTCCTGCAATGGGGTGAATCTCTGCCTTTCCTTCTTCTACAATGATTTGAGCTTCTGGAGAGCTCCCAAAAATCTTGAAATCTCCATAATCAAAAAAGAAGAGGTAGGGGGATGGGTTGATGGATCGCAGCGTTCGATATACATTGAATTCATCTCCCTTGAATTTTTGAGAGAAACGTCGGGAAAGAACCAGTTGAAAAACATCGCCACGAAAACAATGTTGTTTTCCCTGGTCTACAAACTTCAGGTATTCTTCATCCGTTAGATTTGAAGTTTTATCACCTACTTTTTCAAAAGAAAATCGGGTGCTATTTTTTGCTTCTAATAATTGCTCTATGGTTTCGACGTTGTGCTTCCCATCATAAATATGAGAGAACAAATGCGCTTCGTGATTGAAGAGGCTAATCGCAATGATGTTTTGATATACGGCATAGAAGATTTCAGGAATATCGAGACCTTCTTTTTCTTGATTCAGCTCCAGGTTTTCGAAATGCTCTACTGCATCGTGGGCGATGTAACCGAAAATACCGTTGCTAATGAATTTGAAAGGATAATCTTCACTCTTGAACTGTTGCGAAAATTGATGAATGCGTTCTGGGATGTTAGCATCTGCCTTTAGAATTTCGCTAGTACGTTCACCATCTGGGTATTGAATGGTGAGTTTTTTGTTTTTTAATTCTATGGAAGCAATAGGGTTACAACAGATGTACGAGAAGTTTTTGTTGTTTGCATGGTAGTCGCTACTTTCTAAAAGTAAGCTGTGCGGAAAAACATCTCGAATCTTCAAATACGCACTTACTGGAGTCAGGGTATCTGCCAGTATTTTTTTATGTTGCGATTGTAATGTAAAAGTTTTCATAGGTCTAAAATTAAAAAAGGCTTGTCGTGATGACAAGCCTTTGATATATTGAAATAGCGTTGATCACGAATAAATTAATTTATTCGTTCCACCACGCTGTAAAATTTGTATTTCGTTTCATTAGTTCAAATATAGTTCAAAATACTTTTAATCCAATAGAATCACAAATTATTTATTTGCGTGAGATCCATCACAATATCCTTCTGGATTTTGTGTGTTTCCACATCCACATTTTGGTCGTTCAATTCGCATAATAATTATAGCTTTAAGGTTACGTCTAATTCGAAGTCGTTGTAGATTGCTTTGTCTCCTAAGTTGTCAAAGAAAGAAGTAGATCCGTAACGGATATCGTATAAAGAACGGTCGATGATTACTTTGGCAGTTGCTTCTCCTACGCTTATTTGAAGATCAAAAGTTGCAGGGTTTGTTTTTCCTTTGATTGTAAAATCTCCAGTAACCGTATATAAATATGATCCCTTTGCTTCAACAGAAGTAAATGTTAAAGTTGCTTCTGGATGAGTAGCTACGCCAAAAAAATCATCTGATTTTAAATGCCCCTTAAGTTTCTCTGCATATTCTCCTTCAATATCCGTAACAGTCATCGAACTCATGTCTACTGTAAAAGACCCACCTGTTAGCACGTCGCCTTCCATTTCTAATTTTCCAGATACGAGACTGATGTTTCCTTCGTGTTGCCCGGTAACTTTTTTACCCAACCAGTGAATAGAACTTTCTGCTGCGTTGATTGTAGTTTCTTGAGCGCTTAGATTTTGGATGCCAAAAAAAGCAGCTGTTGTTAAAAGTAATGTTGCAATTGTTTTTTTCATTTTCATTTTTTTAAATTAAAATTAAGTTTCTGATGTTATGCTGGTTTGTACTTTCGAAAGAAGTCGCATCAATTCTTCTTTCTCTTTATTGTTCAGATTGTTTAGGAGAAACTGTTCTTTGGTTTCTAATTGTATATCCAGTGTATTTAATAGTTCAAGTCCTTTTTTGGTTATGAAAATCTCAATCTTGCGGCGATTTTTTTCACACACAAAACGATTCACATAACCTCCTTCGATTAACTTGTCGATAAGGCGTGTTGTGTTGCTCATTTTATGAATCATCCGTTCTTGAATGGTCGATAAATTGGCAGCTTCTCCTTTTCGTCCCCTCAAGATTCGCAACACATTGAATTGTGGTAGTGAAATTCCATGAGTTTTGAACATGGCGGATAATTCATCGTTGGCTTTATAGCCACTGGTCAAAATGCTTATTACGGTATCCTTTGTTAGTTGCTTGCTCATGTATTGTATTGACAACAATTGTAGGTACAAATATATAAATTTTATTTAAAAAACAAAATCAATACATTGAAAATAATGTTTTGAAGATCCGTGAAATCCATTTACATTTGAGTAAAATTAATTAAGATGAATAATCTAGATCAAAAAGAATGGGTGTCTTTAATGGATGAAACAGCAGACGCTATAATCTTGGATGTGAGAACAGAAGAAGAGTATGAGTCCGGATATATTAAAGGTGCACAACTGATCGATATAAGACAACCGCAGGAGTTTATGGATGCTATTCAGGCATTGGACAAAGACAAGTCCTATTTTGTTTACTGTCGTTCTGGAGCTCGAAGTAGTCAAGCCTGTCAATTATTAGGACAGTTAGGAATTGCTTCTGCCAATAATCTTGACGGAGGAATAATGGCTTGGACAGGAGACGTTGTGACATAATCTAGCTTAAAGTCTTTTCATTGCCCCAAGCTTATGAAAGAAGATTTTTTACATTTTTTGTGGAAGCATCAAAAATTTTCACACAACAACCTTACAACAACCCAAGGCTCATCTTTGCAGGTTGTTAAACAAGGTGTTTACAATACCCACGCAGGACCAGATTTTTCTGATGCTCGATTAAAAATCGATGCATTGGATTGGGTTGGTCATGTCGAAATTCATCTCAAATCATCCGATTGGTTTGCACATCAACATCATCAAGATTCTAATTACGATGCAGTAATTCTTCATGTAGTTTGGGAAGATGATGTTCCTGTGGTAACACAATCTGGTATGCCGTTACCTACTTTGGAGTTGTCTAAGATCGTATCTCCAAAGTTTCTGGAACACTATCAAAAGCAATTTTTGCAACGCCCTCAATGGATTCCGTGCGAAGAACAAATCCACACGATTGACAGCATGGTCTGGACCCATTGGAAGGAGCGTCTTTTTATAGAACGAATCGAACGTAGGTCCGAACTGATCGATGAATTGTTGAGTCAGTTCAAAAACGATTGGGAAGCAGTTTGTTTTATTTTACTCGCCAAAAACTTCGGCTTGAATGTAAATGGAGCTTCTTTTCTTGAGGTAGCTAAAGCTATACCGTTCCATGTGATTCGAAAAAACTGGGATGAGGCAGGAAAGCTTGAAGCATTGTTTATGGGGATGTCGGAGATGTTGTCTCCCCCTTACAACGATTTGTATCAAGAAGAGCTAGGGGCAACCTATTCCTATTTAAAAAGCAAGTATCAGTTACAAACAATTGAAGGAATTGGAATGCAATACAGTCGGCTACGACCACTAAACTTTCCAACCATACGCTGGGCACAGTTAGCTCAATTGTATGCTTCAACCCAAGGTCTCTTCTCTCGTTTTATCCAAAAAGAAAATCAGTTCAATACGGACTGGCTTGCTGAAGTTCGAGTATCGGACTATTGGAAAACACATTATGTATTTGGTAAAAGTTCTGCATCAAAAAACAAGGGCCTCTCCAAGGCCTTTCAAGAGTTGTTGTTGATCAATACCATAATTCCGCTGAAGTTTGCATACGAGAAACACATAGGTAATGATCCTTCGGAGCTCATCTTCGATCGGGCACAACAATTAAAGCCGGAGAAGAACAGTATTGTTTCTGGATTTGAGAAATTAAAAGTCGACGCTACTTCGGCTCTGGATTCACAAAGTTTAATTCAGTTAAAAACTACCTATTGTGATCTAAAAAAATGCTTAAATTGCAGTGTCGGATATACCTTATTAAGTACAGCCCAAAAACATGAATAAAATTAGACACTGGTTTGAGAAGCATGGCTTTGAAGTGAGTAGTCGCTTTGCAGATACTTTGGGTATGAAGGTTAAGAACGTCCGCTTGTTTTTTATTTATGCATCTTTTGCAACTTTTGGAGGTATTTTTGGTCTCTATTTGACCCTTGCTTTCTGGATGAAATTAAAGGATATGATCTATACGAAACGCACTTCTGTTTTTGATTTGTAAAAATGACTTTGGATTAAAGTTTGTTTTCTAGCCTAATTTTTCGATCTTGGTCATCAACTAATTATGAAGATTACAAACTATGAAGTACATAACAAATAAATCGAGTTTACTATTTCTGCTTTTATCAGTTTTTTCGATACCCTCACTTTTTGCTCAAGAAAAGGGATTAGATCAACAAATTGATGAGGCATTTAAACCCTTTTCAGATGCTATTTCAAACATCATATTTTTTCAAATTCTAGGTGTTCCTTTTGTTTTAATTCTTTTGGTTGGTAGTGCACTGTTTTTTACGATCTATTTTGGTTTTGTAAACATCAGAAGATTTCCAACGGCAATTAATGTTGTTCGTGGGAAATACGACGAATTGGATGAGAGTCATGGTGGAAAAGATTCTGGTGAAAGTGAAGAAGGTGAGGTAACGCATTTCCAAGCTCTAGCAACTGCTGTTTCGGGTACGGTTGGGAATGGTAATATTGCAGGCGTTGCATTGGCTATTGCATTAGGTGGTCCGGGAGCAACTTTCTGGATGGTTATTTGTGGGTTATTAGGGATGTCATCTAAATTTGTTGAATGTACCCTAGGAGTTCAGTATCGAGATGTTGGAGAAGATGGAACCATTTATGGTGGTCCAATGTATTATATAAGTAAAGGTTTAAAAGAAAGAGGTTTTACAATGCTAGGGAAAGTAGCAGCAGTGTTTTTTGCTATTTTCTGTATCGGAGGTTCGTTTGGAGGTGGAAATGCTGCACAATCGAATCAAGCAACAATTGTCTTGAAAGATTTAATGAATTTGGAGAGTAGTGCAGCAGGTTTTTGGATTGGAATCGTTCTTGCTGTTTTAGTCGGAATTATCATTATTGGAGGAATTAAAAGAATTGCTCAGGTTACAGAAAAGGTAGTTCCTTTTATGGCTGTGATGTACGTTGTTGCCTGTCTTTATATCATTCTAAGTAACTTCACCCTAATCGATGATGCTTTTGCATTGATCTTTGCAGAAGCTTTTAATCCAACGGCAATTGGCGTTGGTAGTTTTATTGGCGTTTTATTAGTCGGTTTTAAACGAGCAGCTTTCTCTAATGAAGCTGGGGCTGGTTCAGCTTCTATTGCTCACTCGGCTGTAAAAACTAAATATTCAGCTTCAGAAGGATTAGTAGCTTTGTTAGAGCCTTTTATAGATACTGTAGTGATTTGTACAATGACTGCTTTGGTTATTGTTATTTTCAATTTCGGTGGTGCTTTTCAGTACGGAGGTGAAGGCGCTGTAATGATCGATGGTATTTCGTACGAAGGTGCAGGAATTACATCAAAGGCTTTTGCACAATACATCCCGTTCTCTGAAGTGTTTTTAACAATAGCGGTAGTACTATTTGCTGTTTCCACAATGATATCATGGTCTTATTACGGCTTACAATCTTGGAAATATTTATTCGGTAGAGGTAAAGCAGCTGATTTAGCTTACAAATTATTATTCTTAACTTTTGTAATTATTGGAGCTTCTGCTAGTATGAACTCTATATGGGCTTTCTCTGATGCGATGATCTTTGCAATGGTATTCCCGAATATGGTTGGGCTATTTTTCTTATTCCCTGTAGTTAAAAAAGAATTGAACAGATACTTAAAAGCGATTCGTACGATAGAGGGCTAAAATATAAAGATGTTAAAAAAAAGGTCATTCGCTTTTCGTTCGTTTCGAACACAGCGTGTGGCCTTTTTTTTGTTTTCAGTATTAATCGGTTTTCAGATCTATCTAGATCGCAATACTCTTGAGAAAGATGCAATAGATATCCTTGCTTTTGATGCAGCTTTACAAGAGCAGATAGACTCGGCAAAATCAAAAAAGCAACAGCTTCGTATCTTTCCTTTCAACCCCAACTACATTTCACTTTCAAAAGGATATCAGCTGGGGCTTTCTCTAAAAGAAATTGAACGCCTCCATCAGTATCGTGACTCTGGAAAGTTCATCAATTCTGTCTCAGCATTTGAGCAAATAACCCAAGTAACGCCAAGCTGGATAAAACAGTACAGTCCTTATTTTAAATTCCCCGATTGGGTGACTGCAAAGGCTGAAAAGATAAAGAAATCAAAAACCATTGAAGTAAAGGACTTGAATACTTCCACAGCAGCAGATTTGACTCAAGTTCGTGGAATTGGAGCAGTGCTTTCCGAGCGAATTGTTAAATACCGAAAACGCTTGCAGGGTTTTGACGAACTCGATCAACTCTACGAAGTATATGGTTTAGATTCTTTAGTCGTCGAGAAAGTAAAGCGTCAGTTTAAAATAATAACGAAGCTGGAGCGTGTGAAAACACCAGTCGCAGAAGTTACCTTAGAAGTACTTTTAAGTATACCATATTTGAGTAAATCAGAGGCAAAAAAGATCATTGGATTGCGTACACGGAACCGAAATTTAAGTTTAGAAAATCTTCGATCTGAACCCGGTTTTGATTCCTTGAAAATAGAAAGATTAGCACTATATTTGCAGTAAATATTATATTTATGAATCCAACTGCTTTCTCTTATGAGACATCAGAATCGTTAGATCTTATAGCTGACTCAGCCCGAGATTTTGCGTTACAGTATATAAAACCTCACGTTCGGGAATGGGATGATTCCCAACACTTTCCAATGGATGTTTTGCGTAAAGCAGGTGCTCTAGGTTTTTTAGGTGTGCTAATTCCTGAAGAATATGGAGGTTCTGGTTTGGGCTATCACGAGTATATTGCTGTAATTGAACAAATTTCTATTGTAGATCCGTCAATCGGACTATCAGTAGCGGCACACAATTCACTTTGTGCAAATCACATCTATCTTTTTGGTAACGAATCACAACGTTCCAAATGGCTTCCTAAGCTTACTTCGGGTGAGCATATAGGCGCTTGGGGGTTGACAGAACACAACACAGGTTCTGATGCTAAAGGAATGAATACTACTGCAAAGAAACAAGGAGATTCATGGGTGCTGAATGGAACTAAGAATTTTATTACGCACGGAAAAAGTGGACACATTGCTGTAGTTGTTGCGCGTAATGGCGAAAAAGGAGATAGCAGGGGAATGACTGCATTTGTAATAGAGCGAGGAACTCCAGGTTTTGGTTACGGTAAAAAGGAAGATAAATTGGGAATGCGTGCTTCGGAAACCGCTGAAATGGTTTTTGATAACTGCATTATTTCTGATGAAAACAGATTAGGCGAAGTAGGTGAGGGGTTCATTCAATCCATGAAGATATTAGACGGAGGTCGTATTTCAATTGGTGCTCTTTCTTTAGGAGTTGCCAAAGGGGCTTACCAAGCTGCATTGCAATACTCAAAAGAGCGGAAGCAATTTGGACAACCGATCAGTTCTTTTCAAGGAATTTCGTTTAAACTAGCAGAAATGGCCACCGAAATAGAAGCATCTGAATTACTGTTACACAAGGCTGCATTCGATAAGATTCAGGGTAAGAATATTACTAAGATCGGAGCAATGGCGAAGATGTATGCTTCAGAAGTATGTGTAAAAGTTGCAAGCGAAGCGGTGCAGATTCATGGAGGATATGGATTCACAAAAGATTATCCCGTAGAGAAGTTTTATCGGGATGCAAAGCTTTGTACCATTGGCGAAGGAACTACAGAAATACAGAAATTAGTGATCTCAAGAGAACTCTTGAGAGATTAGATAAATAAAAATTAGATTTATCTCAAAGGTTGTTTATCTTTGCGATCTATTTTAACGAAAGGAGGTGCATTATTATGTTAATTATACCAATTAAAGAAGGTGAGAATATCGATAGAGCTTTAAAGCGCTACAAACGAAAATTTGATAAAACTGGAGGCATGCGTCAATTACGCGCACGAAAGCAGTTTGCTAAACCTTCTGTCAAGAACAGAGTCAAAATTCAAAAAGCACAATACATTCAAAAATTAAGAGACTCAGAAAGTCTATAGTTTTTAATTGCTGCTAAAAAACAAACGTTGTTGTTCAAAGTTTTATAACTTTGAGTAACAACGTTTTTTTATGTCCATACCACGCTATATCGAGTATATAACTTTTGAACGTAAATACTCGACGCACACTCAACTTGCTTATTCCAAAGACTTACAAAGTTTTCAGCAATTTTGCCAAGAAACTTTCGAGGAGCAAGACATTGATCAACTTCCCTATACAATTATCCGTTCTTGGATTATAGCTCTTGTCGATCAGGGAAAAAGCAACCGAACGGTAAACCGTAAAATTTCTGTACTCCGATCGTATTACAATTTCTTGCTTCGAACCGAGATTATCACAGTTTCTCCTCTCCGAAAACACATACCATTAAAAGAAACGAAGAAGGTTCATATTCCTTTTTCAGAAAAAGAAATGGCAGTCCTTTTAGAAGGAAATCATTTTGAGGATAGCTATAAAGGAGTGCTTCAAAAAACAATCATAGAACTCTTGTATGCAACCGGAATGAGACGAGCCGAGCTCATAGCACTTAAGAGCAGCGATGTTTCTTTTGACACTGCAACACTTCGAGTTCTTGGAAAACGGAATAAAGAACGGCTGATACCGATTTTGAGCTCCCTAGCAACTACGCTTCAAGAATATCAAAAACTCGCTGAGCAGAATTCGACTTTTGAATACAACAGCTTTTTTATTCAATCAGAAAAAGGGGGAAAAGTGTCTGAGAATTTTGTTTACAAAACCGTAAATGATTATATTGGTATAGTATCAACAAAGGTTAAAAGAAGCCCTCATATGCTACGGCACAGTTTTGCTACTCATTTGCTCAATAAAGGAGCAGATTTGAATGCTGTAAAAGAACTTTTAGGACATGCTTCTTTGGCGGCTACACAAGTTTATACGCATACCAGTATCGATAAAATGAAAAAAGTATACGCTCAAGCCCACCCCCGTGGTACCGAAAAATAGTTTTAATTTAAAACCCTCAACTATGACAATCAACATCCAATCCATCAATTTTACAGCAGACGGAAAACTAATTGACTTCGCAAAGAAGAAAATTGAGAAGCTAGAACAGTTTTATGATAAGATTCTAAGTGCTGAAGTTGTCTTTAAAGTAGAGAATGCATCGGATCGGATTAACAAATTCGCTGAGATTAAACTAAGAATCGTAGGAGATGATGTAATTGTCAAGAAAACATGTAAAACCTTCGAAGAAGCTATTGATTTGAATGTCAGGGCAGCAGAGCGTATTTTGAAAAAACATAAAGAAACTTCAGATAATTAGTAATTTTTTTGTGCAAATCATTTGAATCAAAAAAAATAAATATCTACATTTGCACACCGTTCGAAAGAACGGGGTTATATACCAATAAAAGCCGATGTAGCTCAGCTGGCTAGAGCAGCTGATTTGTAATCAGCAGGTCGTGGGTTCGAGTCCCTCCATCGGCTCAAAAAAAGAATCGAATACGTGTCGATTCACTCAAGAATTTAGTTCTTGTTTATTGAAATATTACCGGGGAGATACTCAAGCGGCCAACGAGGGCAGACTGTAAATCTGCTGACTACGTCTTCGCAGGTTCGAATCCTGCTCTCCCCACACCTAAAAACCTTCTTCGAAGGTTTTTAAACGCGAGAGTAGCTCAGTTGGTAGAGCGTCAGCCTTCCAAGCTGAATGTCGCCGGTTCGAACCCGGTCTCTCGCTCTTTTTTTATTGCCGGTGTAGCTCAGGGGTAGAGCGTTTCCTTGGTAAGGAAGAGGTCGGCAGTTCAAATCTGCTCGCTGGCTCTAATTTTCTTCAATCTCCTAACAAATACAAACTTTAAATTGGATTTTCAATATCACTAAAGGTTTAGTATGCACATTATATTCTTCAGGAATTTTTTCTAAAAAAAAATAAACCATATTCGGATGTCTTCATAGAACTTAATAAGCAGCCCTATGGTAGTTGCACTAATTAAAAAGTATTTGAAAATCTTTAGAACTAGATGTTTCATTGGAATGATTAAGTTTAGCTTGTAAAAATATTCTTTTCTTCCTCCATCCTTTCTTTTTTACAGGAACTTTTAAAGCGAGTGTCAATTAATTTTTTAGAATGCTATTTTTTATTCACTTTTGCCTGTAGCCCCTGTGCAACATAAATTTTATTTGTAATTCATGCAAGCAGCTTTTGACACCAATATCTTCAACTTAAAGTACTATGGTTTTTGGTTTTTATATTTTGTCATTGCTCGCCTTTTATTTATGGGTTATCATTTCGGTATAACAAAAACCTTAGCGCCAAGTGAGTTATTTTTTGTCTTTGGATATGGCTTACGATTGGGTTTGTCAATTGCGGCATATCTTGTAATCATCCCCTTTATCTTAGTGCTTTTGCGTTCTTTTCTTTCAGAAAGAACAGTTTGTATTCCTATGTTGTGGCTAGGAGGAGCTTTAGAGCCCAAAGGAACTGTGAACACAAACTTGGGTTCGCAAGTTGACCTTGCGTATACCTTGCTTGATTTATTAGGAGCTGATAATTCCGCTTTTGAATTTGGAACTCATCTGTTCAACTCAAGTAAAAAGCATTTTGTACATTATGTTTTCAATCAAGGTTTCGGAGCTATCAACGATTCTGGTTTCTAGGTGTATGATTTTATCAAAAAGGATGCAGTGCAGACGTCTGATTCAAAACAAGAAACTTTGAAAGCCAACGGGAGCGCTATATTGCAAACAACGTATCAAGATTTCTTGGAAAAGTAAAAACAATTTATGGAAATTAAAACACATCATATAGCAACCCCCAAAACAGCTCGATATACTGCTTATGGAGAGCTAAGTTCAAAAACGAAATACTTCTGGTTTGTGTTGCATGGATCTAATATGTTGTCCGAACAAATGCTTTATAAATTCAAAGACTTTGATCCAGAAACTCATTTTGTAATTGCTCCAGAAGGTTTATCTCGTTTTTATGTAAACGGCTTTGGGGGGGAGGTAGTAGCTTCTTGGATGACCAAGCGCGATCGTTTAGAAGAAATTCATGACTTTTCGGTTTATTGTTCAACCTTGTATGACACCTATGTTCAAAAACTCCCAAAGTCCTGTAAGACTATCATTATGGGTTTTTCTCAAGGTGGAGTAACGGCAATGCGCTGGTTACATCATTTGGACGTAACAGTAGATTTTTTAATTCCATACGCTTGTTGGATTCCAGAGGACATTGATTATTTAACTGCCAAAACCGATTGGAATAAAATCTGTAAAATCTTCACCTATGGCGCCGAAGATCAATTTTTGAACGAGAAAAAAATTATTGAAATACAAGAAATTTGTAAGGCTGGGAATCTTGATTTCCACAACGAAATTTATGCTGGGGATCATCGGGTAGATAAAAAGCAGTTGAAAAAGATTTTTAAGCAGTATATTGAACACTAAAACAAGAACTACATTTATATGGCAGATACTACATTTTGGGACGGATCAGAACAATACTTGTGTGACAAGGAGTTAGCGCAAGCATTTCACATAGCACGTACTTTAGGGATGCCTTTGCTCATCGAAGGAGAACCGGGGACTGGAAAAACAGAATTACCACTACAGTTTGCTGCTAGTCAACAAACCGAAATGTTTGTGTACCCAGCTGGGTCTAAAAGTACAGTAGAACAATTTGTCGCCAAATTTGATCATGTAAAATATTTGAGAGATTCGCAGATTGAAATTCTCAATGCACAACGAAACGAAAAAGGATTGGACACGAAACTTTCGACTGGAGGAAGGGATACGGAAAACCTATCAGATTATGTTGCAATGGGACCTGCTGCCAAAGCATTCAGTACGCCAAACTCTGTATTACTGATCGATGAAATTGACAAAGCTCCTCGTGAGTTCCCAAACGATTTGTTATATGCATTGAGTCATCGAAAATTCATTTTACCAGAATCTGGAGAAGTAATAGAAACTTCAGAAAAAGACATGCCGGCCATCGTAATTACTTCCAACCGTGAACAAGAGTTACCTACAGCTTTTAAGGGTCGCTGCATATACCATTACATACAATTTCCTGATGCTGAAAAAATGCGTTTGATTGTTAGTAAGCATCATCCTCAGGTTTCAAATAAAATTGTTGACGCTTCGATGGATATTTTTTACCAACTGCGAAGAATAGGATTGGAACGCTCGCCCACCACACGAGAATTACTAAACTGGCTCCGTTTTATAAAAACGTTTACGACACAAGAAGCGTTATCTAAAATCAATTCCTTGGATGGATTAGGAACATTGATTAAAACTCAAGCCGATTTAGAGCGCGTTCAGCGTCAGTTTGGAAATGCATCCGAGCAAAGTTTCGGTACACTAAACTAGCTCGATGTTTACAACACTTCCAGAAGCATTTAAAAAATTTGATCTCGCAGTAGATGTACGCGCATTGTTGTTGCTACAACGGGCAATGGACAAAGGTTTGGTACGAACTATTGGAGACCTTTTTAACGTATTGCGCACCTTTATAATAAAAGATCCTGAACATATGGGGCCCTATACCAAGGCTTTTTATGCCTATTTTTTAGATATCAATATTCGACCCAATGACCGTTTGAACGATGCCATTCTTCGTTCCCAAACATTTGAGCAATGGAAGGAAACGAATTTTGGACGTATCGAAGATGATATAACCCCCGATGAATGGGTTAATCGTTTTTTAGATCAAGTGCATTTAACACATTATGATATTAAAGAAGTGTTGGATGGACGCGAGCTTTGGGATAAAGACAAGGGTGACTTAGAAGACAATCCAGAGGGAAATAAAGATGAAGCTCTAAACCGACCTTTAGACCGCATGGCAGATTACTCTGATTTAACTTTGGAGGAGTTAATGCAACGCATGGAGGAAGTAAAGGAACAACAACAAAGCGAACATAGCGGTGGAAGTCATTGGATCGGAACTGGCGGAATTTCTCCTTATGGTCACGGTGGTGCAGCAAAAGACGGAATTCGTGTTGGTGGATCGGGTGGAGGCAAAATGGCCCGAAAAGTTTTAGGGGATTCAAACTTTTTCCCTGTTGATTTGGAAGCCATATTAAATGACAATAATATAGACGCAGCTTTAGCTTCTCTTAAAGGAATAGTAGAAGAAACAGCCCATGAAATTTTAGATGTAAAAGAGACCATCGAAAAAGGTTTGGAGCGGGGAGGGCTATTCATTCCTGAAATCAAAAACGAGACCTTCGATAAACTTCAGGTATTATTGATTATTGATAACGGAGGGTATTCGATGCATCCTTACATTAAATCTGTTCAAACCTTGTTTCGAAAAATGAAAACACGTTTTGCACACGACCTTGAAACCTATTATTTTCACAATACAGTGTACCGTCAAGTTTTTACCGACTCCCAACGACGAAAATCACTTCCAATAGAGCGTCTTTTGTCAAAAGACCCCAATTACCACGTTTTTTTTATTGGTGATGCTGCAATGGCTCCCTACGAATTGGATCGCGCTAGTTTAAACACCTACTCTGAAATTAAAGAACACTTTAAGAAAGTTGCTTGGTTGAATCCCGAACCAGTTCGCTATTGGAATGGAACCCTTTCTACACAAATCATAAAAGAACTACTTCCGATGTACCCTCTAACTCCCAAAGGGATCGAACAAGCCGTCTTGGAAATGAATAGAAAAAAGTAAACGTTTTTGGTTCTTTAAAGAAGTTGATAAAAGACATAAACTACCTTTTATCAAGGCACAATTAACTGCTTCTGAGTCAATATTTAAATCAAAAAACGTACACTTATTTTCGTCGTATAAAAAAAATAGGGAAAAAGTTGTAGAAAAGTAATTTTTAAATAAAAAAATTTATAAATTTGCACCTCTTAAAACATTAAAGAAAAACCTGTATTATGGCTAAAGAAACATTTGATCGGTCAAAACCCCACTTAAATATTGGAACCATCGGTCACGTAGATCACGGTAAAACTACACTAACTGCTGCAATTACGAAGGTAATGTCAGACGCTGGTTACTCTGAAGCGAGAAGTTTTGACCAAATCGACAACGCTCCTGAAGAAAAAGAGCGTGGTATTACTATCAACACATCACACGTTGAGTATCAAACAGAAAATCGTCATTACGCACACGTTGACTGTCCAGGTCACGCCGATTACGTAAAGAACATGGTTACTGGTGCTGCTCAAATGGACGGAGCAATTCTTGTAGTTGCTGCAACAGATGGACCAATGCCTCAGACTAGAGAGCACATCCTACTAGGACGTCAGGTTGGTGTACCTCGTATTGTTGTGTTTCTTAACAAAGTCGACATGGTTGACGATGAAGAACTTTTAGAATTAGTTGATATGGAAGTAAGAGAATTACTTTCTTTTTACGACTATGATGGAGATAACACTCCAGTAATTCAAGGTTCTGCTCTTGGTGCTCTTAACGGAGAACAAAAATGGGTAGACAGCGTATTGAGCCTTATGGCAGAAGTAGATCAATGGATCGAGCTTCCAAAACGTGATGTAGAAAAAGATGCATTAATGCCAGTTGAAGACGTATTCTCAATTACTGGTCGTGGTACTGTTGCTACGGGTCGTATTGAAACAGGTGTATTTAACTCCGGAGACGAAGTTGATATCATCGGTATGGGTGCTGAAAAACTGAAGTCTACAGTAACTGGAGTTGAAATGTTTAGAAAAATATTAGACCGAGGTGAAGCTGGAGATAACGTTGGTATCCTTTTAAGAGGTATCGAGAAAGCGGATATCAAAAGAGGTATGGTAATCTGTAAGCCAGGTTCTGTAACTCCACATGCTAAATTCAAAGCTGAGGTATACGTTCTTAAAAAAGAAGAAGGTGGACGTCACACTCCATTCCACAATAACTATCGTCCACAGTTTTACGTACGTACCACTGATGTTACAGGAAACATTTCTCTTCCTGATGGCGTAGAGATGGTTATGCCTGGAGATAACTTAACAATCCATGTAGATCTAATCAGCCCAATCGCTTTAAGCCTTGGACTTCGTTTTGCTATCCGTGAAGGTGGTAGAACTGTAGGTGCTGGTCAGGTTACAGAGATTTTAGACTAAGAAAAAAGTTTTTAAATTGATTCAATAAGGTGTCCGTCTATGACGGGCGCCTTTTGTGTCAAATAAAAACGGGTTTAGCTCAGTTGGTAGAGCACTGGTCTCCAAAACCAGGTGTCGGGAGTTCGAGCCTCTCAACCCGTGCATTAATAATAATAGCATCAGATGTCAGCAATTATATCCTACATAAAAGAGTCTTTTGAAGAATTAACAAATAATGTTTCGTGGACACCACGAGCAGAATTACAACGTCTTACAGTCGTTGTTCTTGTTTTTTCAATCCTTTTCTCATTAGCTATTTGGGGTGCAGATACTGTACTGTCAAGAGTTATTTCTGTTTACTTTAACTTAATCAACGGATAGATGTCTGAAGTAAGCGAGAAAAAATGGTACGTTGTTCGTGCGGTAAGTGGTCAAGAAGCTAAAATCAAAGATTATATTGCTTCTGAGATTACCCGTTTGGGCTATGATCATCACCTTGAAGATATTTTAGTTCCCACTGAAAAAGTTGTTCAAATCCGTAATGGTAAAAAGATCAACAAAGAAAAAGTTTATTTCCCAGGTTACATCATGGTAAAGGCAGATTTGGTAGGTGAGATTCCTCACATCATCAAGTCGGTTACTAATGTAATTGGATTTTTAGGTGAAACTAAAGGTGGAGAACCAGTTCCTTTAAGATCATCTGAGGTTAGCAGAATGTTAGGTAAAGTAGATGAGTTGGCACTTACAGAAGAGCATGCTGCAATACCCTATTCGTCTGGTGAAACAATTAAAGTTGTTGATGGACCGTTTAATGGCTTCACAGGAACTATTGAGACTGTAAATGAAGAGAAGCGTAAACTTGAAGTAATGGTTAAAATTTTCGGAAGAAAAACTCCATTAGAGTTAAGTTACATGCAAGTAGAGAAAATTTAAATGTTACATATATATCGAATCGTTTAGAGCTTCCACTCTAAATTATTCTTAATCGTAAATTGAAACAATGGCAAAAGAAGTAGACAAGCTAGTCAAATTACAAGTAAGGGGAGGTGCAGCGAATCCGTCGCCACCGGTTGGACCCGCGCTAGGTGCTGCAGGGGTTAATATCATGGAGTTTTGTAAGCAGTTTAACGCTAGAACTCAAGATAAGCCTGGTAAAGTTTTACCAGTTGTAATCTCTGTATATAAGGATAAGTCTTTTGACTTTATCATTAAAACACCTCCGGCGGCCATTCAATTGATGGAAGCAGCTAAAGCCAAGAAAGGTTCAGGCGAACCCAATAGAGTTAAAGTTGCGACAGTATCTTGGGATCAAATAAAAGTAATTGCTGAAGATAAAATGCAAGATTTAAATGCATTTACTATCGAATCGGCAATGAAAATGATTGCGGGAACCGCACGATCTATGGGCTTCACTGTATCAGGAGGAGAGTCCCCTTTTTAATTTTATAAAGAAAGAAAATGGCACGACTTACAAAAAATCAAAAAGAGTCAAGAGCAAAAGTAGAAGCGAATAAAGTCTACTCTCTTGAAGAAGCTTCCGCATTAGTGAAAGAAATTACTAATGTAAAGTTTGACGCTTCTGTTGACTTAGCTATTCGTTTAGGAGTTGATCCTCGAAAAGCTAATCAAATGGTTCGTGGAGTAGTAACCCTTCCGCATGGTACTGGAAAAAATGTTCGAGTACTAGCCTTAGTAACTCCTGACAAGGAAGCTGAAGCATTAGAAGGTGGAGCTGACTTTGTTGGACTGGATGAATATTTACAAAAGATCAAAGACGGTTGGACCGATGTTGATGTAATTGTTACTATGCCTAGTGTAATGGGTAAATTAGGTCCTTTAGGACGTGTATTAGGCCCTCGTGGTTTAATGCCAAACCCAAAGACTGGTACAGTAACTATGGACATTAAGAAAGCTGTTAGTGATGTAAAAGGAGGTAAGATTGATTTTAAAGTTGATAAGACTGGAATCATTCATGCTTCTGTAGGTAAATCTTCATTTACTGCTGACAAGATTATGGAAAATGCATTTGAACTGTTGAACACAGTGATGAAGCTAAAACCATCTACGACCAAAGGAATCTATGTGAAGAGCATTTTTATGTCTAGCACAATGAGTCCTAGTATTTCAATTGACACTAAAATCGCTTAAGATTTTTTAAAACTAATTCGAATGACAAGAGAAGAAAAATCGCAAGTAATTGAAAAGCTAACCGCTGAGCTGTCTGAAGCTAAAACTTTGTATCTAACCGATACTGCAGGTTTAAATGCTAAAGATACTTCTGCGCTTAGACGTGCTTGTTTTAAGGCCGATATTAGATTATCAGTAGTTAAGAATACGCTTTTATTAAAAGCTATGGAAGCTTCTGATAAAGAATTCGGTGACTTAAAAGAAGTTTTAAAAGGGAATACGTCCTTAATGTTTTCTGAAGCTGGAAATGCTCCTGCAAAAGTAATCAAAGATTTTCGTAGAAAATCTGACAAACCCGTATTGAAAGGCGCTTATATTGAAGAGTCTGTATACATCGGGGATGATCAAATTGATGCTTTAGTAGCAATCAAATCCAAAGAAGAACTTATTGGAGATATTATTACCTTATTACAATCGCCTGCTAAGAATGTTATTTCTGGACTTAAGTCTGGTGGTGGCAAACTAGCTGGTATATTGAAAACCCTATCAGAACGTTAGTCTGATAAAAATTTGTGTACGCACTCAACTAAATAATTATTTAAATTAAATTTCTAAACTATACAAAATGGCAGATTTAAAAGAATTCGCAGAACAACTAGTTAATTTAACAGTAAAAGAAGTTAATGAATTAGCTACTATTTTAAAAGATGAGTATGGTATCGAGCCAGCAGCAGCAGCAGTTGCTATGGCAGGTCCAGCAGCAGGTGGAGGAGAAGCAGCTGAAGAGCAAACAGAATTTACTGTTGTTCTTAAAGCAGCAGGAGCTTCGAAATTAGCAGTTGTTAAACTTGTTAAAGAACTTACAGGTCTTGGTCTTAAAGAGGCAAAAGGTTTAGTGGATAGCGCACCAGCTAATGTAAAAGAAGCTGTGTCTAAAGACGAAGCTGAAGGTTTAAAAACTTCTTTAGAAGAAGCAGGAGCTGAGGTTGAAGTTAAGTAATTCGCCCATCCTAAATAAATAAGGTTATTGCCTCTGGATTTTGTCCAGAGGCTTTAACCCTTTTATAGTTTATAGACACCCCTAGTCTTGAATCGCTGTTGAAATTAATATAAAACCACTCCTGATGCCGAGTATATTAAAGAATAGAGTAAATTTCGCTTCTGCCAAGAAGACACCACAATATCCAGATTTTCTAGATATTCAAATTAAATCTTTTCAAGATTTCTTTCAACTCGAGACCAAATCTGCCGAACGAGCAGAAGAAGGTCTTTTCAATACATTCAAAGAAAACTTCCCAATTACCGATACGCGTAATCAGTTTGTTTTAGAATTTATTGATTATTTCGTTGATCCACCACGTTACTCTATACAAGAGTGTATCGAAAGAGGATTAACGCATTCTGTTCCCTTAAAGGCACGTTTGAAATTATACTGTACAGATCCTGAACATGAAGATTTCGAAACCATTGTACAAGATGTATTCTTGGGTACAATACCTTACATGACCCCAAGTGGTACTTTTGTAATCAATGGAGCTGAGCGAATTGTTGTTTCTCAGTTACACCGTTCACCGGGTGTATTCTTTGGTCAGTCATTCCACGCAAACGGTACTAAATTGTACTCTGCACGTGTAATACCTTTCAAAGGTTCTTGGATTGAATTTGCGACAGACATTAATAATGTGATGTACGCTTACATTGATCGTAAGAAAAAATTACCGGTAACCACACTTTTCCGTGCAATCGGATATGAAAGTGATAAAGATATTCTTGAAATATTTGATCTTGCTGAAGAGATCAAAGTTTCAAAAACCGCTCTTAAGAAAATTCTTGGGCGTAAACTAGCGGCTCGTGTATTGAATACATGGCACGAAGATTTTGTTGATGAAGATACGGGAGAAGTTATCTCTATTGAACGTAACGAAATCATCATCGATCGTGATACCGTTGTTGAAAAAGACCACATTGAAGAAATTCTTGAAGCTAGTGTGAAAACTATTTTATTACATAAAGAAGACGCTCATATGTCTGATTATGCAATTATTCACAATACTCTTCAAAAAGATCCAACTAACTCTGAAAAAGAAGCGGTTGAACATATATACCGTCAATTAAGAAACGCTGAGCCGCCAGATGAAGAGACAGCTCGTGGAATTATTGACAAGTTATTCTTCTCGGATCAACGTTATAACCTTGGAGAGGTCGGACGTTACCGAATGAATAAAAAGTTAGGGAACAACGAAGGAATGGATAAGCTTGTTTTAACTAAACAAGACATCATTACGATTGTAAAGTATTTAATTGAATTGATCAACTCGAAAGCAGAGATCGATGATATTGATCACTTATCTAACCGTCGTGTTCGTACTGTAGGAGAACAACTTTCTTCTCAGTTTGGTGTTGGTCTAGCTCGTATGGCTCGAACAATTCGTGAACGAATGAATGTTCGTGACAACGAAGTGTTTACACCGATTGACTTGATTAATGCAAAAACATTATCTTCTGTAATCAACACTTTCTTCGGAACAAACCAGTTGTCTCAGTTTATGGATCAAACGAATCCTTTAGCTGAAATTACGCACAAGAGACGTCTATCGGCTCTAGGACCAGGTGGACTTTCAAGAGAGCGTGCTGGTTTTGAAGTACGAGATGTACATTATACACATTACGGACGTTTATGTCCTATTGAAACACCTGAAGGACCAAACATTGGTTTGATTTCTTCGCTTGGTGTTTTTGCTAAAGTAAACAACCTTGGATTTATTGAAACTCCTTACCGAAAAGTAACGGATGGTAAAATCAATCTTGAAGAGACTATTTATTTAAGTGCAGAAGAAGAAGAAAGCAAATTAATTGCTCAGGCGAATATTCCGTTCGATGAAGAAGGAAATATTACGGCTGATAAAATTATTGCACGTCAAGAAGCTGATTATCCAGTAATTGATCCTACAGATGTTGATTATACAGATGTAGCTCCGAACCAAATTGCTTCTATATCAGCATCTCTAATTCCTTTCTTGGAACATGATGATGCAAACCGTGCTTTGATGGGATCAAACATGATGCGTCAGGCCGTTCCTTTATTACGTCCTGAATCTCCGATTGTTGGGACTGGTCTTGAGCGTCAAGTTGCTTCAGATTCTAGAGTATTGATCAATGCTGAAGGTAACGGAGTTGTAGAGTATGTTGATGCAGATAAAATTACCATCAAATACGATCTTACTGAAGAAGAGCAATTGGTGCGCTTCGAAAGTGAAACGAAAAGCTATAACCTAATTAAGTTTAGAAAAACGAACCAAGGTACTTGTATCAACCTAAAACCGATTGTTAAAAAAGGAGACCACGTTAAATTAGGTCAAGTTCTTTCACAAGGATATGCTACTCAAGATGGGGAGCTTGCTTTAGGTAGAAACATGAAAGTAGCCTTTATGCCTTGGAAAGGGTATAACTTTGAGGATGCGATTGTGATTTCTGAA
>Ga0075468_10000197_pt1 | contig 22010 bp, 33 predicted proteins | sample DEB08_DNA_12_FD_77578 | JGI IMG/M metagenome (GOLD analysis project Ga0075468, IMG submission 77578) | Aqueous microbial communities from the Delaware River and Bay under freshwater to marine salinity gradient to study organic matter... | ecosystem: Environmental > Aquatic > Marine > Coastal ...
CTTAGAAAGACCACCAATGAGGTGAACAAACCCTAATCCATAAGCGCCGGGACCTTCTACCAACACATAATGCACAAAATATTCGCGTCTTTTCTTAAGTTCATCGTCTTCTAGCCAGTTTCTACGAATACCAACGACCTTGCCACTCGCCTCATCCAAGGTAACGACATAAGGAACCTTAATTCCTGTTGGCTCGTTGTCTTCATCAAGATCCTCAAACCCTGATAAATCTAAATCAACCTGAAACTCTAATAAAAAGACTTCCTCTGGCTCTCCGCTCTGCGAGATGCCTATGGTCTGATTAATAGCGTCTCTGATTTGATTGCCACCCGTGGGGTCATTCTGTGGGTCTAATGGGGTATCAATGTACTCACCTGCAAACACTCGCTTGGCAAATTCATTGGTATCCATCGCAATACGCTGAGTAATACGTGGGCATTCCGAAACAACACTTGACCCATTGTAAGGAATATACAGATCATCAGGTAGGACTAAGCGGCTGACCATTCGGCCAAGCTGTTCGTCATAGTAAACTTTTTTAAATGTAGAACCACCGTAACCTGTATAAAACAAAAGCTGATCAAACTCTGGGGTGTATTCTTTCATCACCGAGGTGATCTGGTAGTTCATAAAATCCTGCACGCGCGAAGCCTGTTGGATCTTATCTAATGTTTCTTTGCCTAAGGTTTGCGTCCTGACAGGACCGCCGGCAGGCATGAGTTCTTTAAATGCTTGTGCTTGAAACTGGACAATAGACTCTGTCAGCATAGGATGCACCGCGCCTGCGGCTCCTCGGAACGGCTGCGTCCTGTCCTCTATCTTCAAGCCTAGTAGCTCAAGGCCTTTAGAGTACATTTCTTCCCACTCGCCACGAGAGGACCTGTCTGCTTCAAACAAGGCCAACAGGTCAGAGGAGATAAGCGCCATCTCGTTATCATCCATAACCTCGGCAAGGTTACTGTAGAATTCTACGTCATCATCTTGAGGGTCAATCTCTACCGTCGCACTACCGTCATCTTCAAGGACGATCTCTATGTCCGGCTCCATCTCTTCCATGACTTCGATGATGTCCGTTTCGGGAGCTAGATTTACCACTTTTTCTATAGGCATAGTATTGTCCTAAATGTATTTTGGGTCATTGTACACTCGTTCTACTGATCCGCCACGTTTCATCTTTTGGTATCTTACCTGACTGGGTAAGTCCGTACCGTCCGAAGCGTTCAAAGGATCAGGGGCCTCTGATTTTTTATAATACTGTATGCCTTTAGCATACACTCTGTCGCCTACAACAGTAGCTAAGTCTGCACCTTTTACAGCTTGACCTGTATTCATATCAATAAATAAGTGATGTGCTTTAGGGTTAAAGCCTATTTCGACAAAATCTTTACCGTCTAAAAGGACATTCTTATCGGGAACATAATTACCGTCCACAGACATAGCAGGGAACTTATTTTTAGCCTCTGGCACGTCTATGTTTGATATTTTAGCGGCTATTCCTTGTCTACCTTTTTGGTTTACGTTAAACGTAACGTTTTCCACTGTGGCATAAGGAACGTAAGAAAGGGCTTTTCCGTTAAAATTGTTTTTATGAAGTGTTTGAAGTTTATCTAAACCTTTTGGCGCATCAGGGATTTTTGAATTAAGGTTTAAACGTATGCCTACTTTGCTTCCCGCTTCTACAGGCGCATTTATTAAGGCATCTGCTTTTCTTGTGCCTGCGGTAGCTTTAGTAGCAAGGGTTTCGAGAGTCTTTAGATTATCGGGTGTGTAGTTTTTTAGCCGTTGACCACCACTTAGGGTTTCGTCAACGCCGACTTCTAACGGCTTAACTGGTTGGATTGTCTGTTCCGCATTCCCTCTATCAACGCCTTGTCTAGCTTCAGGTGTTGTGCTTTTTCCGCTGGGCTGAGGGACCTGTTCTTTGCGGTAGACGCGGCTAAAGCCGTCGTAGATATCTTGGCTAATTGTTCCTTTGCCTTCATTCTTCATCTCCATGAGAGAGGTCTCTACTCTCTTCAATGATTCATTGTAGTCTATATCAGCTATATCTTCTACCTTTTTAAGAAACTCGTCTCCCATTCCCCCATTATTGTCCACTACTTTAATGTCTACGTTGTCAAAATCTTTATATCGTTCTGCTAGATTTTTTATGGTTTGACGACTTTGCATGTGCATACGGATAAACTCATCTTTTGGAATTGTTCTTCCCGTACCGTACTTATTGGCTTGCTTCATGGCACGTCCAACTGCCAAACCAATCGCTTTTTCCGGTGACCTATCAATAAATACTAACTTAGCGTTTTTACCCGAATTAAGTGCCTCATCTATTCTTTTTGCCATTGAATCAAAATTAGACATGCTACCGTCATAAATTAAATCAGCGCCTTCTCTCATGGCTTTTGCGGGGCCTGAAGACTTACCTGAGGCGGGACCTCCACCCGTAAATATCCACGTACCTTCTTGACCGGCTGTTTCAGCAAGCTTTCTATTGTATACCGCTTTATTTAGAGCACTTGCTGCTTCATGAACGTCGGTAGCTAATGTCCTGTCTGCAAGATAGTTTGGATTTAGCTCACGGAACAAGTCCGTATCTAGTATTTTTCCACCCTCTGTGTCCGGCATGGCGTTGTATCGAGCTATCATGCCTTCAGGATCTGCAACGATTTGTCGGTTAAATATTTCCCCTATGGGTGTAGTATAAGGAGAGGAGGCTACATCTGCGCCTTTGTAAAAATCAGTGTTTACTGCTTCAGGGAGCGTAGCCCTCATTTCTTGAGCGTACTCTTCTGTAAATTTAATCGGCTGAACAGGTTCTATTTTAAACGCGTTGACTGCGTCCACTTCATCAAGCATCTTGGCTGAAGGAGTTGTTATTCCTCTTTTAGCCATAGAGACACCCTTGCCAATAGGTACGACTTCTCCGACCGTTAGTGCGTTAATTAGGGCAAACTGGGTTTCTGGATCAAGCTTGTCATACTGCTCCATTCCATAATCAATCATATCGGGTATTGGACCGAGGTTATCCTTGTTCTTTTTGTATGCGCTTACCCCCGATTGCACTACTTCGCCTATCTTACCCATAGCGTATTCGTTAAGTGCCTGACCTTTCTCGGTTCTAGGTTCGTAATTTAAGGCTTCGTTATAGGCGGCTTTATTTGCAGCCATTTCTTCGACAGTGTTATCCGTGAACGCTTGCTCACCCAGTGATATTGCTGATGCAGCAATCGGACCAAAGGCCCCAGAGAAAGTGTCTGCCGTAACATCCATCAGTGCTTTTAGGTTCGCAGACGCAGAACCGCCGTCCGCGAACCCTTTAGGCTTTTTTACAGGGCCGCCCTCCGCCATTAAGCCATAGGTACGGTTAAATCCTGTATTAGCTGAAAGAGGGGTGGTGTAATTAGGTTGTGAACCATAGTCCCTGTCCTCTTCCCTCTCATCAAAACCATAAAAAGGCGTAGGAGGCAGGGCCGCCAATGTGAACGGGGCTCTAGTTCCTGCCGCCATTTCACTCTTACCAAAAGTATTGTAATGATTTCTGGCAAAAGTATTTAAATTCTGACCACCAAGCTGTCCTTTCTGCCTTTCGTAATCTGCCTGAATGTCTGGATTAGCGGCAATGTACTCCGCTATCGTCCCCCCTGCGGAGGGTGCGTTTTTCTGAGCTGCCCTGTTTTGTAGGCCCTGCTGTCTCATCAAAGCATTCAACTGAGAGCGGGACATACTGCCATAACTCCCCGCCAACTGATTAAATGCGTCAGCATCAAACGCAGTTGACGCTTGATCAGGGAACATACCCGACCGCTTTAATCGTTCAAATTCCTGCGCGGCACGGCCCTGCTGGAACCGGCCTAACTGTTCTGTGCCCATTAACGACCTTGGACGGCTAGTAACCGAGGGAGGCGTAAAGCTAAACCCTGATCCGGTGGCCGAGAGCAGTTTAGCCGCCGGTGTATAGTCAAATCCTGTGAGCTGTTGCTGTCCGCCTACATCCTCAATGACCTCGGTCCGTGGCGCACTGGCTCTGAAAGCCTCATCCAAGGCTGGCTGTCCTGCGGCGTAAATGCCTCCTGTGTCAGGCATCATGGGAAAAGGATCAGGTGCAGGGGTAGCGGGTCCCGTAGGAAAAGGGTCTATTCCACCTACAATAGGTGCGGTTACTGGTGTCTTTGGTGTAACAGGTTTAGCGGCTGGCGTAGTCTGATACAGGATATTAGGGTCTACGCCGGCGGCAACCATGTCCGCGTAGCTGATTCCACGGTCCGTGGCGATCTTCTGCATGTCCAACCGCTCTTCGGGCGAAACTATTTTGTCCTGCATGACCCTGCCATAATACGCTGCAACATCATCCGCCATTGGGGCGGTAACCTCACCGCTGTAAACAGGGCTTCCTTCGGGCGTGGTGAAGATAGCGTCTATCAGGGTTCTAGTTTCTTCAGTATCGCCTAAAGCATCAAAGGCGTCGGCTACGGTAACGCCGGAAGCAATAATGTCAGCGTAACCTGCCGCTGCGTCGTAGTTTCCTTCGGCCATTTGTTTTCTAACATTAGCCGCCGCGTTCTGTAGGTCTTCTTTTGTAGCGCCCTTACCGTAAGTGACGGGTTCGCCTTCATTCATTCTTATAGGGAGTGCGCCAAGCATTTCCCGTGCTGATCTATTATCCATAAAGGACCCCTTCAAACGGGTTAAATTATCTTGACATTCTAGGCCTAATAATACTCAGGAACAAGCCCCTCGTTTCGAGGCTCTTCCGGCTCATCAGAGTACAGAGAGATAAAGTTCCCCGCGCGGAATCGCATCAGAGCCTGCGTTGTACTATCCACTTGGTCGTCATTGTCCCCATTAGGAAACGCCGCACACTCCTCAATCAGATCCTGTGCCCACGTCTCATCAGGGGCCCAGACCATACCCGCCTCTAAAATAGGGGCTACGGCATGCGCCCGTGAAACCTTATCCTGACCGGCACGCCGACCGCCGGGTGAATACATGGTCACCGGAATACCCATACGCCGGAGTTCCTGCTGTAGCGTGATCCCTGTCGCTTTGGCCTCGATCAATACATTATCCGGCTGCCAATACTTATACTGGTCCATTGCCTCACGCTTGAGGTCTGGAAAGTCCCATCGACCCTTTCTCACGTCCATCAACAACAGATTCGGGCCCGAATCCTCATCGGGAAAGAACACGCCCCACGTCGTGATAACAGAGTAATCCGCCGTCTCCTTCTTGGAATACGCCGTGTCATAAGACTGAATGATATACTCTACGCTCGGCAAATGCTCAGGTTCCCACTCTCGCCACCATTCTCGCTTGAGTATCGCGCCCTCGTCAGAAGTCGGTCTCTGCTGATACATCGCGTTCCATTTCTGCACCGACATAGATGCTCGGACCGCGCGGAGTTCCTCAAGTTCCCAGAAACTAGGCCAAAGGGCACGCTCGTTCTCCTCGCCCTCATCAAAAACCGCAGGAAACTCTATCACCTCCCACTGGTCCGCGCTGAGATTGCTCTGGGATTTTAATAACCGCGCCGTAAGATCCTTGGTCCCCCAACGAGTCATCACGATTACGATAGCCCCGCCGGGTTGTAGTCTGGTCCGTGGCCCAGAGGTATACCATTCCCACGCATTGTCCAAGGCAAGCATAGACTGCGCGTCTTGCTCCGAGTGAGGATCGTCAATAATCAGCATATCCGCACCACGGCCCGTCATTGCTCCACCAACGCCCACGGCAAAATACTCACCACCCGCGTCAGTGTCCCACCTTCCGGCGGCTTTACTATCAGCCTTCAAGGAAACCTTAGGAAAGACCTCTGTATAACGGTCCATGTCCATCAAGTTACGCACCTTACGACCAAACCTCACGGCTAACTCGCCGGTGTGCGTGGCCTGAATGATCTTGGTCGTTGGACGACGGCCCATGAGATAGGCCGGAAGCAGGTAGGATGCGAACTCAGATTTGGTGTGTCGAGGTGGCATGTTCACGATCAAGCGTTTTAACGTGCCGTCGGCTATGCGGTCAAAGGCTTTAGCCATAATCTCGTGATGGCTACTGATTATCGCTTCAGGCCACACGTACCGAGAGAAACCAATGAAAGTATCTTGTGCCTGTTCTTGCCCTTCAAGAAGCGCGAGTCGAAGCTCTAGTTTTAACCGCTCCGCCTCAACGTCTTCAATGCGATTAGCTATCTGCATAAAAATCCGTTTTCAAAAAAATTGCGAAAAATTTTTTGGGGTTTTGATTTTCTAACAAAGGGGGGTGGGTTGCAAGGTGGTTTCACGTGAAACAGAAAGCCATTTTCGTTTTAGCCAAAACTAATTGTATGAAATCTGGCTAAAGCCCCCGACCCTGAGAGGGTGGGGATCTATGTGAGAATGATTCTCATTTAGGCGTTATTTTAGGGCCCAAATACCCAAAAGGGACCCGCCCTCGATGGCCCGTGAGCCTTGGTTCACGCTAAGTGTTTGATTTGTCTAGGCTTTAGATCAAATCGCTATTTCCGGTAATAGGTATTACCGGAAATAGTTCCACGTGGAACATCGCAAATGGACCTCGGATAACGTATATCCCCATATACGTTTGAGCTTGGAGCCTGCGTCAATCCAAGCTTAGTTTATTTTTTCTGGGTCTTTTCAGACGTAGATTTTATCGAGAGCCTGTATCCCTCAATCCACGTGGCTTGCGTCTTCATGTACGTTTAAGCGACTAATAGCTGGCGTAACACGGCCCAGTCAACAGCGTTCAGGGGCCACACAGCTAACGCCTGCGTGCTTAATCCATCGATAGCAAGGGCTTGGGATTGCCTCCCGTGATAGAGCAGGAGGCGCTTCTCTGAAGCTTTGAGCGTGCCTTTAGGATGCCACTCAATCAGTATGAATGTCGGCAGTCTCAGGCTGGCGTGCTTCATTGCGAAGGCTATCTGGTGAGGTGACAGCCGGACCTTGCGTCCGCTCTTCACTACCTTCAGCTCCACCATCACGTACTTCGGCGGCAGTGCTATCAGACAATCCGGTATTCCCAGATTGATCCGATTCTCCAACCGGACTACCACTGAGTTCGGTAGATTCTTTTTGAGCCTGTCGTGTAGCTGGCCTTCGGGACCTTTCGCCATCCTTCATCGCCTCCAGCATGCTCGTCGGTTCTTCGATTTGTTCAGGGGTTATGTCGAGTATCTCGGTCGGTGGTGGACCGCCGTACATCGCTTTTATTTCTTCAAGCTTGCGCTTAACGTCTTCCTTACTCATCGAGTCGATAGTTCCGTGCCTGATTTCTTTTCTATCAATGTAAATCGTACCTAGCGCCTGTCCTCGTCGGAACTCTGCGGCAACAGCAGCAGAGAAGTTTTTAGCCTCTAAGGCTTGGTTACGGATAATCAACAGGTCCTGCATGTGCCGCTCGTAGCTGGTCCCGTATTTCTCGGCCAGCTCATGCCTATACTCTTGGATTGCTGCTACAACGTGCGGGTTCTTTTTGGGGTCTGTCAAAATAGAAGCAACCGACGCAGCACCCTTCTCGGCATAGCCGGCATTGATCGCGGCTTCTCGGAGCGACAAAGGCTTACCCTCCTCTTGGCACAGCTCTTTTATAAACAGCCATTGTTGCGGGGTGACTACTCGCTTTTGTTTTGCCAGTGGCTCGACTTCGGCGTTATGGACCTTTTCCATGAGTTTCCTTCGATGAGTTTTTTTAACAGGTACAGCATTAAAAATGTCTTTTTTAGCCACTAAGCAGTCCTCCGACAGATCCAGCCTTCAAGAGTATCAGAAGGACGCACCGTAAAATACCGGCCAGCGTAAGACGGGCTCCGGTAGAACGTCAGCAGAGCACTGCGAACTTTGCAGGCCTCAGCAGGACTATACACTCGAAAATAATCGTTCTTAACCATGCTTTTAAACGGATAGCTGCGTTGACCTTTCAAGCCGCCGGCAGGGCGAACAAAATGCTCTCTTGAAGCTATTCCAGTGTTAGGACAAGGCTTGTCTTTTTTCTTCGGCATTTGAGCACAATAACACATTTCTATAGGTATGTATTTTGGAAAAAAAAAAAAATAAAACCAAAAACTCGCCCGCGCGCGACTTATAGGATTCTTGACAATCATTACGTCATTACGTCTGTAAAAAATAGACGTAATGGTAGACGTAAGGCTACAGTCCACGTATTTAAAGGATCATTACGTCAAATACGCCTGTAGATATGTATTCGATAGACATGTTAAATTCACTTTTGTTTTTCAAAATACATACTTATAGAGCAGAACGCCTAAAAATGCCCCTTGGCCCGTGGTCCGTGACACTCCAAACCCCGTACTATAAGGCCCTCACAGCCATACGCCTACCATTTCACAGACGTAATGGCCCGTGGTCCATGAATCACGTAAAACCGCCACAAGCCGCATATTTGTTGGCCTTACGCCACCCTTACACTACCGTTACGCCTCGCTACGGCAAAACGCCGTTTTTGGCCCTTTTTTAACGGTGCTGTAATTTGCTGTAATGTAAAAATAAATCACTTCCAATAGTAAAAAGTAGTTGACACCTGTAATCCTATGCCTGACAATGTAGTCACTAATCAAGATTAACCCAGAAAGGAGACAGCAAATGGCACTACGAAACATTGTGGAAGAAAACGCGAAGTACACAGTCTACGAGGGCAAAAACATCCTTGAAGGCTACAAGCCAAACGATCAATTGTGCGTAAACGGGTCTTACTACACTTTCTGTGATGTGTTCAGCTTTGCGTTAGAATCGGGCAACTGTCCGCTCGAAGGGCTTAAAAGAGCAGAAGGGCATGGTCACAAGGTCTACTGGTTAAATCAAAACTGCGTAGCTTTGTCATCTAGTAAGATTAAAGAAAAAAAGGCTGCCTTCTCGGTCTCTGTCGGCGATAAGATTAAATATGCAGGCAAGATATTTAAAGTAGAAGAAGAACCTAACGATAATCTGGCACTGATCGAAGTCTGACCTAACCGGCCCCTTCGGGGGCCAATACCATACAGGAGAAGCATTATGGACCAAGATATAACAGAAGCAGCACTGAACTTGCAGGGTTTTATAGGGGAGAACTGTCCTAATTTGAAAAGTACATCCTTCGCAGATCACTGCAGGTTAGTTGGTATAGTAATTCACTTTCAATCCGATATTGACGCTTGTAAAGCAGCGCTTAAATCAGTAAATACAATTTTTGGAGAATGACATGATCTGGGAAAAAGTTATTGTTGATTGGTGTGATGAATACAAATGCTGGACTGTGGGCATGTATGACAATGAGGGTAACCGTCAGCATTTTTCAGAGCAACACCGTAGAGAATGGGCTATCGATGATGCTAAGATTTTAGCTTTTGAGGACCAAGTTGGACCGCAGAGGGCCCCTAAAGTAGAGGTCTACACCAAAGCAAATAAGCTCCTTAAAACTATTTGCGATTGGTAGTAAAAAGTAGTTGACGGTAGTATATAACCTATGGCACTATCTCTACATCGGATTGGCCGACACTAGAAAGGAGACAGACATGACAGACCTACGAGAATGGACAATTGAAAAGAATAACCGTAACCGACCCGCTAAAAATAAAGGGTTTGAAGTCGTCAAGTTTATAACTGACGGGGAATATCGAAAGAGTGAAAATTTGCACATATCCTCAGAACATCATGATTCAGTAAATCTTTTTAAAAAGCTTGGAAAGGATGTGCAAATAGTCATCATTAAATGCGCGCACAATTCCTTAAAGCATCACTTTTTTGCTTTCGGTTCAGACTCTGACATCAACCGTCCACTATATCGACAGGCAGGTAAGCATATAGTTCCTCAGGACAGCAAGTTCAGAAAGTTTGCCATCGAAGATGGACTTATGACAGAGACAGATACCCATTACTACGATGTCTGGCATGACTGGCAGTCATCAGGTCACGGTTGGACTGACCCTGAGAACATAGCTATCGAGGAGGTTAAGAAATACCGAAGACAAGAGGCCGCCAAACAGCGACAGGTCGAGGCGGGGGACAACGTGGAGTTCCATGCTAATCAATCATGGAGAGAGGGCATGGTCCTAGCGACTATCGAAAAACGCGCTCTGATCGCTTACAGGATGCCTGCTGGTGCAGTTTACATGGTCTTGATAGACCACAACCCCGACGTACCGCCGGCCAAGAGTGGGCCAAAATGTAGAGAATCAGACTTTAATTCCAGTTACATCAAGGCCCATCGATACGGACCAGACTATCAGTCGATTTCTGCAAACGCTCTCAAGAAAAATCCAAAGTGGATGGCTGAGGTCCAAAAGTTCGACGGGTTTGAGGATGGCAATGTCGAGCAGGGCCTTCGATTTCTAGGAGAGGATTTAGAGTAGTAAATAGTAGTTGACGGTGGTCTCGTAGTATGAGACCATCTCTCTTGTCGGATTGGCCGACATCAGAAAGGAGACAGATATGAAAGGTGATAACACAGACACATACATAGTAAGCCCTGCTTGTCAGGAGGTTACAAACAAAAGTGTGACCAGTTATGACGATCTTCCAATATGGGCAATTCTGGAAATGGTCCAAACGCGATTGTTGAATGCTTCCGAAAATAATACGGCTGAGATGATTGCTGCAGTCAGAGCGAGACTGTCTAAGCTTACTAATGAGGATACAGCTCAGTATAATCCGGTGCAGACTGAATCAGATTGGAAAGCACAGTTGGATTTAGTTAAACCACTTTAAACCTAGAAAGGAGAAAGACGTGAAGACAGTAAAAAATTGGGACGATAAGCCGGTGGCCGCATATCAAGACGCGGACCTTGTGGAACTTGAGAGCGTTTTTGCGGAGGCTGGCAGGCTTTGGGTCAAAGAGTGGCGTGATCAGGGGTCCGAGGACCGTGGTTCGTGTTGCGGTGGCAAGGGCATTGAGGTGCGACACATCGGCAAGGGCTGCAGGAACTATGGCTGGAGAAGGGTAGTTCCATGTAACTTTGTCCAAGGCAATGTGTCGGCGGAGGGTACGGTAGGTCCGGCGATGGAGTATCTTAAATCACAGGGCGTCGATTGTAGGTACACCGACGGATGGATGGACTAGGAGGGAACATGGCATATTTCGCAGTGAAAGTTAAGGTGACCAACAGCGTCACGGATCAGAAAAAAACCAAGACCGTCGGTGTAAAAGCCGACGATATTGATGCCGCCTATGCTCAGTTAGTCAATGAGTTCGGCGCTGATACTACTGTCTTAGAATTTGATGATTGGAGTAGTAAATAATAGTTGACAGTAGTATTTAAAATCGACTACTATCTCTCTTGTCGGATTGGCCGACACTAGAAAGGAGAAAAACGTGACAACGAAAACAATTCAGTTTTTAAAAGAGCTAGGTGAAGGGTTTCAATTTCAATATGTTTCTGACCTAAAAATTGCAAAGAAACTGCGAATTAAGCATTCACGGTCAGGAAAGATTCAGGACAAAGAAAGCGAAGGTCATGGACTACCAGTTCTCGCCTATGCTTTCGACGAGTTAGGCAATGTGACGGCACTTTGTCACGACGGTAAAATCAGACAATATCTTTAATACAGGAGAAAAGCATGACCCTTGGACCGCGAATAGATGTACTTCACACACCTACCCTGATGGCCTCCGATGAGGCCATTGCGTTAGCATCCCAGTTAAACTCGGATACTCTAGAGGATTGGACCTACCTTGTCGATGCCGACCCTAACACTGGAAAAGCTTGGATCGAGGTCATTGATGAGGACGGCGTATTTATTTCATATATGTAGTCGAAAGTAGTTGCATGTAGTATTTAAATCATGCAATAATTCAATTGTCGGATTGGCCGACACCTAGAAAGGAGAAAGAAATGAGAATCACTGAAAGAGTTATCCCCCAGTACGAAAGCATGGTTAAGAGAGCCGGCGGTGTTGTTTATTTGATGGCGGGTCTTGAAGCAAAATTCTTTGCTGGCAAAGCACTTAACCCAACTCACTATTACGCATTCAAAAGCGAAGAGAGGAGAGAAGCTTACATCGAAGAGTTCTTTAAGGACCTTGCCGAGCGAGCTGAAAGTAAAGCCGAAAGGAAGGCTGCTGCCAAGGCAATCAAGGAAAAGGCGGCCAACGAGATGAAAGTCGGAGACATCTACTGTAGCTCTTGGGGCTACGATCAGACTAATGTAGATTTCTACAAAATCGTAGAAGTGAAAAAAAGTTCAGCGGTAATCGTCAGAGTCGGGAGCAAGACAGTCTTGGATAACGGCTCTTACACTGAAGTGGTTCCTGCTCCTGAACACGAGATAGGCGAACCGATGTTGAAGAGAATGGGACAGTATGGATTTTCAATGTCTAGCTTCGATACTGCCTGTAAATGGAACGGTAAGCCTACATATAAAACTGGCTGGGGGTACGGACACTAATGAAGAACATACAAGTCACTTTTGTTAGCACTGACACAGGAAATTGCAGGGATAACTACAGGGAAATCGGGCGCAATGGACGCCAGATAGTAAAGTTTCACAATCCAGACCCAGACGGGCGCGTATGGTACAGCGCCGATAATAAAATCTGGGAACCTGATTGCCCTTACTTAATGGACAAGGTTAATTTTGAGGTAATACCATGAGATATATACTAGCACTGGCCGCGATAGTCGCGGCCTTCGGCTTTGCCGGTAGCATGGACCTAGAGGACGCTCAAGCGGAGCAGGACCGCTACTGTGAGTTCGTGGCCGACGGAACATGGCCCGCGTACAACCCTGAAATTAATTGTTCTAACCAGTAGTATTCCGTAGTTATATGTGGTCTAATTGGGGTATTGGATAAATATACAGGAGAAAGGCATGGAAATTACAGTAAAAAAATGGACCAAAGGTAATCTTACTCGATACTACTTAACGGATAACAATCAATCGCTAGGGTACGTCCAAGAGGTCTCTGAATTTAACAGCACCAAAGAGATCATTAGCCATACAATAGATAACCTGCAGGTTCTGGAAGCAGTTTCTGTTGTGAATTATGCGGGAGAGCTTGAGCCATCTACGCCACTCCTGAACAAACACAGCGGCACGTACAGCGTCGTTAGAGGCAAACGCAAGCCTGTTTGGGTAAACGCTTCCCCCATTATTTTAAATTAGAAAGGAGAATGAGATGGAAAAGAAAATTGTTTACGTGGATATGGACGGCGTCCTAGCGGACTTTCAATCTGCTATTGAAACGCTACCCAGAGAGACAGGCCCTCCCGACGAAGTAGACGGGTTGTTCTTGGACCTTGATCCGTTACCCGATGCACTGGAGTCTTTTTCTAAGCTTACAGAAAAATACGACGTGTATATCCTCTCTACGGCCCCTTGGGGCAATCCTAGCGCTTGGTGCGACAAACTGCACTGGGTCAAAAAATACCTCCCAGAACTCAGCACAAAGCGTCTGATACTGTCTCACAATAAACACTTGAATGCCGGAGACTACCTTATTGACGATAGACTCAAGAACGGGGCGGAAAAGTTCACGGGAGAGCTGATCCATTTCGGCACGGATAAATACCCTGATTGGAAATCAGTAATTAATTATCTTATGTAGTAATTAGTAGTTGACGGTAGTAGCAAGCTATGACACTATACGGGTGTTGGATAAATTAACTAGAAAGGAGAATGAAATGAAAACACCTAGCCTTAAAAGTCTTAATGAGTTTATTAAATATACTTACCCCGACATCAACACGGAGTTGGTTAAGGGGGAAGGTTATTTTTATTTTACTGAGGACCTGTTGGACGTTGAGTCCGTGATGATTCCTTACCTTAAACATTTCACAAAACAGCGTTGGATCGAGGAAATCAACCGCGCTGTCGAAAAGCACATGGAGGGAGAACTGTGATGAAAACCTTACTACTTATCACAGCCCTGACCCTTGGTCCGTGGTGCTCGGCCCAGACCACGTTTACCACTATCGGTGACATTACCTTCGGGTCCGACGGATCGACTGCCGTGAACATTGCCGGCACAACTTTCGTTAGTGGTACGAGTTCGAGCACCGCTCAAGTCTTGGGGTCAGCCCTCCCAGCGCAGAGTTCGGCAGGGTCGAGCACCGTGCAAAAGATCGGTGACATTACTTTTATTACCGACAGCAGCGGGGCCATGCAAACGATACAACAGATCGGGGACGTGACGTTCGGCCCCAAGGGTATGACCGTTCAAAAGATCGGCAACAATATTTATTTTTATACTGGAGGCAACAAATGAAAATCGATAAAGACATTCCAATTCCAAAAACAACGAGGGCACGCAAGTGGCCCTTTTTAGATATGGAGGTCGGCGACAGCGTTTACTTTGAAGATGAGGTAGTCAATGGGAAGGCGTATCGAGCGGCGTCGAGCACAGGCCTCAGGCATGAGCGTAAGTACATCTCACGGCGAGTGGACAATGGCCTGCGTATCTGGAGGTCCGAATGACTAAAGAGAATGCGCGGCGAGTATGTGCTAGTCTGAGAGTTCAGGACAGGTTTTATATTGCGGAGTCTTTACGACAGGTTTTTGATAAGCCGGAGAAGTCGATGAACGATCTTTTGGATTACGTCGAGAAGGCACGTTTAGAGGCAATGGACATGAATAACGTGGACTTGACAGGTGACACGTTGCAGATGTCTGAATGATTTACGGAGCACTGGCGTTGGTATTTCTGGCAGTCATGCTGGCGCTGGTGTCTCCACTTTTGTTCGCTTCAATTGCGGCGGATTTATTAGATGAAGAAAGGAGAAAGAACAATGGACGAAGATACCAAGGCAATGTTGGCACTGTACGCCGGCCTAGCCATGCACGCATTGATCAGTAAGAATAGCCACAGTAATCCTGAGGCCAACCCGCAAAAACTGGCCCAGCGATCCGTTCATATTGCGGAGGATTTAGTAGCTGAATTGGAAGCATCTTTTGAAGGGGAGAGCATGCTGGATGTATGAATATAAATTTACGTTGACTAAAATAATCGATGGGGACTCGGTCAAGGGGATATGTGACTGTGGTTTTAAAATGAGCGTGGCGGTCAGTGGACGTTTGTACGGTATCGATACCCCAGAGAGCAGGACTCGTTGCCGTATAACCAAGCGCTATGGGCTAATGTCAAAGGATTTTGTTAAAAAGTTTTTTGACGAGGGCGAAAGCTTTATCTTGAAAAGCAAAAGCATAGATAAGTACGGTCGTACACTGGCGATCATCACAAACGAGAAAGGCGTTTGTTTAAATGATCAGCTAGTCAAGAACCACTTAGCCGTGGAATATCACGGTCAGAATAAAAAAGAAGTACAAGCGGCACATATGGCTAATCGAAAGAAACTTAATGCAAGTATTTGATTTTACTTTTTTGATAGTTCATCTTCATCGTCCACATTAATTCTTCGGACGAGATCCCTGATTCTTTGGCCGTGGTACACAGCATGCCGGCAAGGACGCACATCAACTCGGCATGCGTCACTTCCCTGCGGTCCTCGACTCGCTCGACCGTGGACTGTAGCTCATCGTATAGCTCGACCACGTCGCTTTCAAAATCATCGATGGTTTTCATCCACAACACGCTCTCGTAATACCGATCTTTCCCAAGTAAAACAACTGAAGCAGTACCAACCCCTGCGGACAGCGACGTAAGTGTCGTCTGTCTCTCTGTGATCATACCCGATTATTTGTTCTTTTTCTGCTCCGCATTTGCAAGGTAGTTTTTCCAAGTTATTAAATTTCATATTGATTAGGCTCTACTACATATTTAGGTACGATGCCGTGATGAGACTCAACAAGGCGCACAAAGTCACGTGCGAACTGATCGCCTTGTTTACTGTGCCGTGCAGCCTCCATATAAATCCGTAGGGTATCGTCGTCGGTCATGGGTTTTTGGCGCAGAAGTTTAGCTTTGATTCGTTTTAATAGTTCCATTCGTTGGGCTCCATCTGCTCTTTAATCTCATCAATAATAAAATCATCATCGGTTAGTTTATCTTGAAGCCATGAGGCTGGCTTACCCTTTTGATCGAGCACCTCATAATCGGTGTCGGTCCAGCCATAAAAATCCTCAGGACACTCTGCATCCCGAAGGGATATACGACTAGGCTTCTGCCGGCTATACGTCACAACCCCTATCTGGCAAGGGATTCCCTCGATTTTGCTATCGAAAACTATCAGGTAGTCCATGTACGAGCCTCCGCGCGAAGGTGTTGTTTTAACTTACCAATCACCTCACGTTTTGAATATCCGAAAAACATAAGGTTCTCTTCCTCGGTACGTTTCAAACTCAGCCTGTACCATTGGTCTGATATCTTTTTAATCGTCATCTTTTTCTCCTTTCTCAATGTCGTCTTCAAGGTCAATCACCTCGGTCTCATCCAAAAGTTGTAAAATATCTACCTTGCGCTTTCGCCCTGTCTTCCCTGCCAATGTTAAGTTGACAGCGATCAGATCGATTTGTTCTGGTAGCCCGTGTTCTTCTTTGAGTTTTTCATATTCAACTTCAACCGGCAACGTCAAGGTCAATGATGTCTTTAGAATATTTTTCACTTTTTAACTCCCTTCTTAATTGTCCGGCTTGGTCGGCGTCCACGGTCTCTAAGACCTTAACGAACTGCGTCGCAATCAACGTAGCAATAACCGATGTCATGGGCTTTTCGTAGAACTCACCCAGTTCTCGCAGCATGGTGTAGTGCTCGGCTCGGACTGAGACCGAGACCCACGGGGTCTTGCGATAGGCCGGCGAAAGAGGAGGAGCATACTTTGCTGGTTTTTTCTTTCGGCGCTTTAATTTGCGCCGGACATATACACCACGTGGCATAGTTTTCTCCTTTCTTAAACGTATCAGATATAATATACGTTTTTAATATACGTTTCCAGCTATTCCGCCGAACCCCACGTAGGCCCTGCCTCTACGTCGATTTTACTGGGCACTTCAAGAGCTACTGCGTGCTTCATTATCTCTGCAGCGGCCTCGGCTTCTTCTTTAGTCTTGACGCTTATAGCGACCTCGTCATGCACCGCAAGCAGCATGTTATAGCCGGCTTTGTGTAATTCAACCATCCCTTTTTTTGTCTGATCTGCAGCGCTTCCTTGAATCAGTTTGTTGAGACCCTTGTAAGTCATCGCGCGTTTTATGCGTGGTCCATACTTCGCGGAAGCTTCTTCGCGCGGCAGAGCTTTATTGATACCCCACTGCATGGGCTCCCACAGGGGAAAGCGACACTTGCGACCTAGTAGGGTCCTGATAGATCCACCGGACGAGGGGTTTTCAATGCGTTTCTGCACAGCAAATATAGTGCCTTTTAAGAAGGGCACTTTGGCATGGAAAGTCTGGATTAACTCGGCTGCTTCTTCAACTGCCATATCTAACTGGATAGCCAGCTTGGCTTTGCCCATGCCGTACATAAGACCTAAGCCAATTGTTTTTGCCTGCTTACGGGTAATGTCAGCCATGTCCGCAACCATCTGGTGAAAATCCGTTTCGGGGTCATCGTGATAAGCCTGCGCCATTACATCGGCCCCTTCGAGCCCTAAAAGCTTGGCGTAATGGATTAAGAGCCGTGGTTCTTGAGCCGAGAAATCATTAGCCGCCCAAAGTTCGCCCTCTTCAGGTAAGAACAGACTGCGGACCATCGGACCGATAACAGGATGGCGCGCCGGCACTTGCTGAAGGTTAGGTTGGTTCATGGACAGTCGTCCGGTGACGGTTCCCCCTGTTTCTCCGCGCAGTTGGCTTACGTGCGAGTGTATCCGACCAGTAGCTTCACTCGCATCTAAGTAAGGCTGCAGGAAAGTATTATGAGTCTTGTTGACCTCTCGGACCTCGACCACCATCTTAGCCAACGGATGTTCGCAGGCCTCCAGAAAAGACTTGGTAAAGCTGGGTGCGCCTTTCTCAGTCTTAGGGTATTCAACCCCAAGCTTATCAAAAGCTTTAGCAATCGAGGCCGCAGCCCACATGTCTACAGGAACGCCGGCTTCTTTTTTCATTGCTGCGACTAACTTCTTTTCTTTGCCTTGCAACTCCACGATCAAAGCCTGCGCCTTCTCTCGATCAAACCGAATACCCTTAAACGTCATGCCTGTCAGTATGGGTAGCATCTCTGTCTCAAGCTCAAAGATAGACTCAACCTCCTCCTTCCGAAGCAGTGTTTCAAGATGATGCCAAAGCTTGAGCGTCAGTGCCGCGTCCTGTTCGCCGTAGCTACCTACAAAATTCGCAGGTAGTTTCCAAAGTTCTTTTTTAGGATGAACGCCCCAATCCGCAGCGGCTTTTTTTAACTGCTCCTCGGACTTTACTTCTTTGAGCATGTCAAAGCCTAAGGAGTTCAGAGCATAGCTGAATCGGTTTTCATCAACTAAGCCGGCGGCGATCATGGTATCGATGATCTTGCCTTCAACTTTAAAACCTGAAGCCCACAACCATCCGAGATCATAGGCAGCGTTGTGCATTACCTTAGGGCAGGGCAACAGCATGATTTCCGTGATCCATGACTCAACAATCTTTTTATCAAGGTTACCTCCGCCGCCGTGAGCGATGGGGTAGTAACCGCACCAACCGTCTACAGCTACCGCGTAGCCAACAATGTATCCATCCTTGCGAGGCCAGCCGGGTCCAAACTTCTCCATGTTTGGGTCGCAAGTCTCTAGGTCGATGGCAATCTCTTTAGCTTCGGAGAGATCAGGAAAGTTATGTGGGGGCGTCCATTCAGTAGTATTCAAAATCTAAAACCCTTTTGTTCGTTTTTTGGCAAGACGATGTGAAGTGACTGTCTTGTTCTCGTCACACCTACATACAGCAGGCGATTAATATCGTCGGCGTCTCGCGCATAATCTTGAGCAAACTTTGGACTTAGGTCCGTGATCAGTAAAACATTGTCCGCTTCCCCGCCCTTCGCGCCATGAATCGTGGACAGTTGAATAGGTGGTTTAGAACTTAGTTTTGTTCCGCGTTTTAAAACAGAAATTAAATAATCGCGCTTATCTTCGCCGATCTTTGTCAGAGCTTGATGCCATATCTCGTCCGTTAGCAGACCTTGATGTTGTTTTAAGTATTTCATGGTAAACATTGCTTCGGGGTCAGCGGTTCGTAACGACTTGAATCCACGCTTAACCGAATCGGCAGGTAGGTTCTTATAAATCTTTTGTAGCACCTCGAAGTTGATCTCATCACCCTTGCGTAGCCGTTCCCACCCAACGACCGCTGTGACAATTGAATCAGCGATAGACCGTTGTCCGTGACGCTCGAATAGCAGACCCTGCGACTTGATCCACTCGTGCATGTCATTGAGCATGTAATTAGTAGATGCCATCACCAGCCACTCACCCTCGGTGATATCGACTTGCTCAAAATGATTATAATAATGAATCTCGCCCTGCTCTTGTCGAGGAGACCACGTCTTAGGCTGACGCTTTTGTATGCGATTAACAATCTTATCCGCTAACTCGTGGACCTTCGCCGGCACGCGATAAGACTGACTAAGAATTTTAATCTCACCTTCATAAGACAACAGGGACTGCACGTCCGCCCCTGCCCAGTTGTAAACTGCTTGGTCATCATCGCCGGCAATATGCGTGCGCTGGGTCTTCTCTTCTAATGCTTCGACCATCCGCCATTGCAGCCGAGACATGTCTTGAGCCTCGTCAATAATAAGAACGTCAAGCTTAGGTAGCATCTCAGGTTGATCGGCAATCCGTTCGAGCAGATCCGTAAAGTCCATGAGCAAGTGTGCCGCTTTAAAACGTCGATACGCACGTTCCACGTACTCAAAATAAAACCACTCTATCTCCATGCCACTCTCGTTATAATGCGTGTGAAGATCCTTACCTCGGATGCGTGCAATGTTTATCTCATTTAAAATAGCGTTGTCGGCGCGGACAATAAACTCATCGCCGTCGTGACTGGTTGAAACGGATAGCCCTGCCTCCTTAGCAAAAACCGCATAGTCACTGGCCGTCATCATGTCTTTGGTACTGACGCCGAGACAATGGTAGGCCAAACTGTGCAGAGTCCTAAACCACGGGAAATCTTTTTTGGCGTCAAGGTGCGGGAACTTCTGTACCGCGCGGTCGCGCGCTTCGTTTGCCGCCTTGCGGGTAAAAGCAAAGTAACCAATGTCCATTGACGAGGTTCCGGCGGATAATTCTTGCTCGACCACGTCCAACAAGTGCGTAGTCTTGCCAGTGCCCGGCGGTCCAAACACCTTGGTAATCAAAACGGAACCTTGTCCGTGGCTATCGGAGCCTCGAAGGGACTGTCCTGTACATCGAATACAGGCAAGCCCCATACTCTCGCCGAGCGTCCCTTTAATGAAATTACCGACGGGTTACCACCAAGATCACGTAGTCTTTGCGCCATCTTGGGCGCGGATAGAGAACCAAAGTTACTGCGGCGCAAGTGTGCTTCTAGGTCCTTGATCCTAAAATAAACCAGCCCGTTGTCCTCGTCGGTCCAGACACGGCCCATAAGAATCTCGTCTCTATCCATTCCTTGCTGCAAGTGGGTTGTGAACTCCTCGACCAGTTCCTTGAACCGACCTGTGATTGTCGTGTCCTCACTGGCTTCGGTAATCTGCTCAAGCTCGACCATTTCACTGAGCAATTCATTAATTAACATTTCCCAATCTGCTTTTTTAAGCGATGGCGGCAGTACGTTCAGGCGTTCCATACAGGCACGTTGGAAGAACATTTGATTAAACAGGCTTTCTGTTTCCAATTCTACTCGCTTGCCATTTACATCAAGGAACCATAGCGGCGGTTCACTGGCGTACTTGCTTAGGCTGGTTAGTTTGGGACTGCCGGGCCCGTCGCCACCAATACCATGCTCACGCTGTCGGCATAACGAAGGGTTGCAAAAACTTTTTATCGGATCGTCTTTGCACTTGTACTTATAATCTTTTTTCTCAAGCTGTTTTTGAATGATGCCCAACTCTTGTATGCCGAGCGGCGGATCAAAATACTTTTGGTTATATTCCAGAAGCTTATCCTGCCACGCTTCGGGAAACGCTTTCTTCAGATACAATCCCAAACTAAACATTCCGTTATTGCGTCCACCTTCAGGAAACCCCTGCGTGCAAAGTGCTTGCAGGCACGGTGGTCCGTCGAATACCGGACCTTTTTCTTTTTTGCTGGGTTTGGGTAGCGTTAACTTTTCTTGAACATTCGCCTCATAAATCTCAAAAAATTCTTCAATACTTGCAGCACTGCCGTCTTCTTTGATCGCATAGCGTAACGTCCGGTCAACATGGTGATAGGGAAGGTTTAAAAAGTTACCTGTATCGCCCCGTGACACTAGAATCTCTCGTTGCTTTGGGAATATCTCTCGGCCGCTTTCACCCAGCAACGCGGCGCAGCCTGTAAGGTAGTCCTGCATCTCACCGGCAGGAACAGGGTCCTTGGTAAAAGCAAAGCAGTGCGCGCCACCTGATTTACTGCGACATGACACGAGCGGCAACTTTAACTTTTTAATCTTGACTACTAATGCTTCGAGATCGAGGGGGTATTGATCGATATCGATACAGCCCCAAACACACGTATTGTCGGAGCGGATAGGTATGATGCCGAGGCTTGGCTCGACACCATCAAAATGTTTTTGCCAGAGGTCCTTGGTCGGTGGCTGGCGAACCACGACCGCTTTACCCACACTTTTGCCTTTCTCATTCTCCGTCTCAACACGGTATGTACCATAAGCACAATCTAGTCCGGCAAAGATACTGATGAATTTGTCGAGATGTTCCATTCTTCTTTCTCAAATGAAAGGCCGGTCTTTCAACCGGCCCAAGGTTGCTAGAAAATGTTATGGTCTTTTCCTTCTTCTTTTGCATTTTCTTCTTGCGGTTTGGCTTTAACCTCGCCAGCTTTAATGCTTGCCGCAAAACTCTTAGCCATCTCATAGACGCCTGAGTCCTCCACAGCACCAACCTTTTCGATCTCCCATCCGTGCCATTTTCCTTTGTCGTTTGACTCGCTCATAATCGTCATTCGATAAATTTGCGAAAACATCGGTGGAGTGAACAAGCCGTTTGATCCCTGCATCTTGACTGACTGCATCATGCTGTTCCATTTACGCGACTTCTTTAA
>Ga0075468_10000205_pt1 | contig 21718 bp, 28 predicted proteins | sample DEB08_DNA_12_FD_77578 | JGI IMG/M metagenome (GOLD analysis project Ga0075468, IMG submission 77578) | Aqueous microbial communities from the Delaware River and Bay under freshwater to marine salinity gradient to study organic matter... | ecosystem: Environmental > Aquatic > Marine > Coastal ...
CGAGGAAAGGCCGAAAAGTGGTTAATCGACATAAAGGAGCTGACGATTGGAACGAAAATTGGAGAGGGCAGCAATTCGTATGTGAATACGTGCCAGTGGCGAGGGATAGACATCGTTGTGAAGCGGCCAAAATATAAAAAGCTGTCGCAACTGTTAGACCTGATGAACGAGATACAGCTCTGGTCTCAATTGCGCCACCCGTATCTGGTTCAGTTTTTGGGCGCCAGCTACGACGCAGAAGAAAACGATTTTTATATAATGATGGAAAAGATAGACGGCGACCATCTCGGCGAGTTCATTTCCGCCAAGACACGCAGCAAGACGATGTCCTCGAGCCTCTCTAGATACTCGCGCTATCAGATATGTAGTCAGCTCATTAACGTAATAAAGTTCCTCCACTCTTGCAGTCCGCCGATCATCTATCGCGATTTAAAACCCGAAAATATAATGATCGACCGATTTAATAACGTCAAGCTCACCGACTTGGGTCTTAGCCGCCATATGCCCGAATCCAGCATATACAAACTTACGGGCGGAACAGGAACCATTCGGTATATGGCGCCGGAGGTTTATCTAGGTAAGCATTATAATCTCAAGGCCGACGTCTACAGTTTGGGATTTATTTTATATTACATATTCACCGGCGTTAAACCGTTTAATCAGTACAATACGGGGACGATTAGAACCTACATGGAAAATACCGAGCTCGTCCATTCCCTAGACAACGTAAAACACGCGGACTGGAAACATATAATCCGCAATTGTATCAAAAAGAATGTGGAGCAGCGATGGGATATTAATCGGTTGGGCGACGAAGTGAACAAGCTTACGGTCGGAGATACGCACAAATGCGCGGTGAGTTAGAGCTCGGTGCTATTCAAATAAATATTTCTGTAAATCGGGACGGTTGTTATGTTTCCCATATCGTAGTGCTGAATCATCACGGACACGAGGAGAATGCTCATTATAATCAGCATAAATGAGCTTATTTTCTCGTCGTCGCTAATCCTTTCATAGACCAACGCGAGCTCTGCCTCTATTTTCTTATTTTGTCTCTCCACGATATTCCGTTTCATATCGGTTAGCATATCCGACTGGGACTTTAACTCGACCGTAAATTTAACCTGCTCATTGTTGCCCATGACAATGTGTGTTTGGAGGGTTTTCACCATTGTTGATTGCTCTTCGATGCGTTTCCATATACAACGTAGCTGTTCGTCGTTCGCCTCTAAAATAGAAAAAATCTCTGTTAGATTGTCGCCTGTTTCTATAAAACTATCGTCGTCCATAATTGTTTATTATATTTATTATGAATTTAAGTCAATTTATAATAAATAATTCCGCCTAAGATATTTTTATGAGGTTGTGGTGTGCTGCCACTCGCAGAAAGTGTCTACACGGGCACGTACACGTGGCATTATTTCCGTAATAATTTTTCATTTGTCTCGTGGCGCGGTGGGACTGGCGTGGGCGAATGTTGTGGCAATGTGGAGCGGCCAAAATGCCCTGCGAGTGGCGCTTACAGCATCCGCATTTCAAAAGCTGGGCCGCTATGAAGATGAGCTCATCTTTAGTAAAATATATACCGATGGACTTGCCGTAATTATGAATATCGGGGAATTCGTGCGTGGTCTCAATATCGTTGAGATGCCAATAGCGGCACATTTTTGGATACCACCAGTTATAATGCTGCTCGCACAGTATCAATGCCGCCTCCAAATGTATTTCCTTTTGGGTTGCTGTCGGCAATCGCGGCCTAGCCATAAACATTATCAGGTCTGAAATCTCGCTGGGCAGCTCGTTGACGCGCGAAATAATGTCGCTCATATTCTACTACAAACAGTATAATAAAGTTCATTATCAATTTAATAAATAATAAATAATAAATAATAACTATTCGGGTATTAAGCTATTCGGGTATTAAGCTATTAAATTGATTTATAAAGTTAACAAGAACAAATGGTATATGAATCAGCTAGTAAGAACCGAAATCGAAGAGTATGCGCCAGTTTTCAACGAGGATACGGGCGAATATACCGACGCGTGCCCCTATGAAAAATATACGCGGGGGCAGCAATCAGTATATACGTGCCGCTGCATATCAGGAAGAACGCTCAATAACCGACAACAGTTTATTCAACATTTCAAGACCAAGGCGCATTGTAATTGGATGAAACATCTGGGAAAGGATGAGAATATTAAGTTAATCAAGGAACTGCGCGTTGAAAGCGCAAAGAAAGATAATAAGTTGCGAATGCAGGCCCGCCACTTAAAGCGTCAACAGCAACGCATAGCACTTCTGGAGAACGAGGTTACGGAGAGTAAAAAAGCATCGGACAATATTATTAAATATAAGAACAATATTATTACTGAACTACAAGAAAACGTTCAACTTTTAGAGGAGACGACGGGGGCCAGCATTGAATATGAGAGCGACGACGCGTGGGAAGTTTCCACGGTGGGGTCCGCGAGCGTAGGGTCTGTAAATACGAGCGGGGATACATGCTAAGCCCGTAACGACATTTTATCGCACCGCGCAAGCATATATGTTACGAAACTAACATTAACTCTAGTATAATCATTTGCGTAATAAAGCATTTGTCTTAATACCATACTAAATTTGAAAGTAATCTCCGAGTGGCTGAAAGACATTATTTCATAAATTACGTCATCTGGCATATTTTTAATTAGATTCATATTTATATCTAATATCAACCGGTAATATCGTAATCAATTTTTCTAGAAAGGGGCTAAAAAAAGTGAACTTCGAAAAGTGAACTTCGAAAAGTGAACTTCGAAAAGTGAACTGCGAAAAGTGAACTGCGAAAAGTGAACTGCGAAACATTTTAAATTATACAATATCTTGCCATCGAATATGAACGCTACCATTATCGTTGATAGTAATATTTACAGTCGTATTGGATACTGTTGCAAAGACCACGTTAATATTATTAACGCTTGATTTGTTGGCCTCTATGTATCTGTTTACATTTTTAATGGAGCGAAATCGTTTTCCGGTTGGTGAATAATATACATAGTATGCTTCGTTGGGGTTTTTAGTATGGGCGCCGCGAATAAATTTTTCGCGAGTCCATCCCGCTACGGATGGGTGAGACTTATTATTCCAGGTTTCACGCACGTTACTCATTGTTATAGTGTAATTAACGACCTATATACTAATTCAATTTTAAAATTGAATTAATATAATAATACAATTACAAATATACAATAACAATGATGTATTTAATCAAAAAAAACGGCAAATACGCACTTCCATATAACATATGGGTGATTGTAAAGCAGTATGCGGGCGTCTATAATCTCACGACAGACTACAGTGCGGCTAATACTATGAGAGCTGAGCTATTGTATCAACAATATCGTAAATGGTTTGGTAGGTTCATAATCCCCGATGACTATGATTTATGGCATGAGGGAAAGCGGCGACAATGGCTTCTTAAAAATCTCGTGGTAAAAAATAACTATAAAATGACAGAGGAGCGTTATAATCGTCTAATACTTATTAGCAATAGTCCTGTAAATTTATTGGAGTAGCATAGACAATGTGTAATATACTGTTGCGAATACTAAGAATCCATCCAACACAATTTTAATATCAGACGTAGCGCCTTTATAAATATTTTTAATCAGCGTTATAGTATTTTTAACCATACTATAGGACTCGCATATGATGGAAAATACGCACATAATGGCGAAGGCTGATAGAATTGGGATAATTACGTATATGATTAGAAACGCACCGATTCCTAATAAAACCGCATAGATAATATCACTGATTGGCATTGTGAATACGTTATTTAACTCGGCCATTTTGACATTATTTTAGTTGCGAGTTTAGATTCAATTTATTTGTTTATTAGCGCAATATTTTTAATTGCCGAAAAATAAGCCGTAAAGATATTCGGTGAGCTTACGTATTTAATATCATACTCGTTACAAACCTCCTTGACTATGATGGCAACTTCCGGCAAATGATAAGAGCAAATGCTTGGAAATAGATGATGCTCTATTTGGTAATTAATACCTCCATATAAGCGTGTATATAGCCAGTTATTTGTAGCAAAATTACCCGAATGTCTAACCTGAATCTCACCCCAGTCGGTGACGGCATTATTATTATTTAAATGCGTCTCATATAAATCGTGGTCTGGCAGAATTGCGATACTATAGTTGATATTCAGTGTAAGGAAATATAACATCACTAACGATATGCTTTCGCCGCGTATCATAATTAATGTTTGTGTAAATATTATAATCCATTCCACGAGTGTTTTGGATGTATTTATTTTGAAACCCCACAGTTTTTTTCTATATTGAGCGATTAAATACGAGACTATCTGACCGAAATACATCCCTGGGAATATGGAAAATATTAAGGATATTGCGGTATTACTGCTAATAATTTTGTGTGTTTGTCTTTTGCTATTTGAATGTTTTTTAATGAATGGATTTGCGTGCTTGGTGTCTGGGTCATTATCGTAATCGCCCGTGAACGAATGGTGTAATATGCTGTGGTGCTTTGTCCACGTTGAATAATCCCAATACGCTAATCCAGACCCGAGCAAACATATATATTCATTAACATACTTATTTTTAGATATGGCCATGTGACTCGCGTCGTGGTATATTTGAAACAAACATTGTATTAGCGATGTGGATGATATGACACAATATAAACATCTGATATAAAATGGATTGTTGGGGCGACAAAATGCCTGATTATGTGAAAGAATGAATAGGATAAATGTTGCCGCGGCGTATGATAGCCACGACCAAGTCCATTTATAATTCTTTGTAGTCATCATATGTTTTTTTACTCTTTTTCTAACTTCATTGTAGAAACCATTTTCTGAAAAAGTAAGAGTATGCTCTTTAAAACCATCAGGCGCTTGGATGTCAACCTCGTATTTGCGCATTATATTGTTAATTTTCCCCATATTAGACATTGCGTGGTAGCTTTCGAACGCCGCTGTACAATCGACTCCTTTACAACATTCTAGGATTTTCGAACCGCCCGGATGCTTATCCAAGAAAAGGGTTAAATCGTAATATTTCCCGTGAATTTTCCACATCACTGGATAATATAAATGGATAATAATATTTAAATCTCTTACACAAATCACAAATAAATACCGAAACATCAAACAGTATGATAGTGAACAACCTCACAATAAGCATATTTCTCTCTACCAGACCCGTATGGGGGGTAGTAACAACCTTCTCTTTTATCGTAATGTTATTTTTCTGGATATATGTTTTTACCTTTCTATAAAACTACTTAAATTCAAGTATACAACTATATTAATGCAATTTCGAGCGGGCACATTGTTAGCCCTATTCGCAGCGTCATTGTCGGTTGGTTCCGTGTTCGCGTGGGACTCGTGGGAGTTTATGTTTCCAATTAAAACCAATAATGGGAGCAATTCATGTAGCGACATTCGTAAGTTCGTTATTGATTTGCAAGGTAAAAATAAACGGATTTTGGATATTGGCTGTGGTGTGGGCGATTCGACGTCGTGCGCGAGCGGAAGTCTCGGAATCGATAACAACCGCAAGGCAATCGATGCTGCCGCGCTCAAATACCCCGACAAGAAGTTTAAGTTGGGCGTAATTACAGCGTGGAATCCGCCCGAAAAATACGACATTACGACGACGATGTTTTATTTACACAATGTGGATGCGAACAAACGGAAGCGAATCATCGATGTGGCAAAGAAATGTGCGCAGGAGCGCGTGGTTATCCTCGACGTATCACCGGATTATACGCCCACCGCGCTTATGATTAAAAAAAAACCATATCTTTTGGACTTCATTGCTGAATCGCGCAAAGAGTTGGCCGATTTTACAGAGCATACGATGGTGGAGAATAACATTTCTATGTGGACATACGATATAACTGATAAGGAAAATACTAAAAATATTATTCACTCAGACACTTTAAAAAAAATATTGCGCGTATACAGACCTTATTAGTTTATTAGTTATATGTAGTATTAGTGAGTGAACCTACCGAGTGATAGGGCGACGTTGGTTGTTGTAGCGAAACCTATTATTTTTATTAGCAATCCGGTTGTTATATTTCATGTTTTGACGCCACTTGTGTGCGTTCTTGTTGATGTTTACATTTTCGTAGACTGGTTTAATCGTCTGCCTGTAAATATTCTTATTATCCATCATAATGTTTTGGAGGATGAGAATGATTAGAGAGTTCATAGTTATGTGGTCTGCTTATGTCTCGCGGGCTAATTCAATTTTTTAATTAAATCATCATTAAATACTTAATCCGCGTAAATATCAAGAATCGTTTCAATGATGGCGCTTCTTTGAATATCGTCGTTTGTGAACTCAATCAACGATATTTCCTTCGCTCTTAGCAACGCATCGTCGGCGTATTTGCGGTTAATCTTGGTAAGGAGGTCCATAAGTCCATTCTCGTTGTTATCGCACTGATTTACGTCGCCCGTGATTACCATCTTGCTATTTTCACCCAATCGTGTTAGAAGCATTAATAGCTGTTTATTGCTGGTGTTTTGTAGTTCGTCTCCAATAATGAAGGTATTTTTGAAGGTTCTGCCGCGCATAAAAGCGAGCGGAACGATTTCTATGCGTTTCTCGGCGATTAACGTATTCAGCTCCTTTTGTGTGTAGAATTCGCGCAGCACGTCGAAAATCGGAATTATCCACGGATCCATCTTTTGGTTGATATTTCCCGGCAGGTATCCTAATTCCTCGTCAACGCTGATTAGCGGGCGCGTGAGGACGATTTTCTGTTTGGTATCGAGCAATAATTTAGCGGCGTATTGTGTTGGAAAAAGCGTTTTGCCTGTGCCAGCTGGACCCGACGCAATGACTATCTTGACATCGTCATCCCGAATATCATCGTAATATTGCTCTTGTTTTAGGCTCTTGGGATAAAATAGTTGCTTAACACCCGTTTTGGCTGGTTTTGGCTCTGGTTCGAAATATTCGTCGTAATAATCGTGCTCTGTGTGCTTTTTTCGCGCATGGCACAATAAATTGGCTTTTTGACGCGGATACATAAAAGCGCTACCATTAACCAACCCAATAAAAAATACTACTATACTATGTTTCATATTCTAATAGTTTGTTATTTTAATCGCGCATTTTAAACACACTACCATTCGTATACTTCATACCGCTCTGTTTGCGCCTCATACCGCTGTGTTTGCGCCTGATACCGCTCTGTTTGCGCCTCATACCTCTCCTGAATCCGCTCTTTCTCGTCGATTACAAAGTCGTCGTCGTAGTTCTCCTCCTCGTCGTAGTTCTCCTCCTCGTCGTAGTTCTCCTCCTCGTCGTCGCAAGTAATCGGCGCATTCACCTCGCCTATAAATCCCATAATGAGACGCTGTATGTCATTGTCCACGAACTTCTTGAGAATAGGTGCGAGAACAGTATCCTCGTCGTTGAGGAGCACTCGTCCTTCATCGGCTTCGCTGTATATGTGGATGGAAAGCTCATCCGCCCGCATTTTACGTCCAGTAAACTTCTTGGATGACATTGTATGTCGTTCTTGTTTTGTATGCTTCCTCTATAATTATATAATTCATTTCAATTTTTTTTTGGTAACTTTGTCTCCAATATTGTAAGTATATTAATGTTATTAAAATATATAATATGATTTATAAATATTTAGTAATAATTTTGGTTATTATAATCGGATTATCATTTATCAATATTGGTGTTATTAATAATCAGTTTGAAGGTTTTGAAATAGATACACCTATAACGGAGGTAAGCACGCCTACACATTTTAACGAGCATATATATGATTCGCCCAACAATATTTTAGAGGAACAGGCGTGGAAATACCCAGAACCTGGTGCCGCTAATCCTGATAAAAAACCAACAGAGAGCGAATATTCTATAACATTAGACGAAATTAAAAAATATCTAGTTGGGGGAGACAGTAAACCGGCTTCTGGACAAGCGGTTGAGATTAAGCATTGTATTGGTGTTTGGGACCGCGAATGGAGCTCGTGCGACAAACAGTGCGGTGGTGGTGTCAGAAAGAAACTGTACCGAATACTATCTCCGGCGGGACCAGGGGGTATTAAGTGTTCATATGCGGATGGCGATGTTCGTGAGGAGGAGTGTAATACGCTTCCTTGTCCGATTGATTGTGTTGGTTCGTGGGGTAATTGGAGTGAATGCGACAAGAATTGTTTTCCAGGCGAAGGAGATTATGGGGAGCGCAAACGTTCGTTCAGCATTACAACATACGCCAAAGATGGATATTTAAATGATGAGTTTAAAGCAGCGATAAGATGTAATTATACACACGATGAAATTGAAAAGCAAGAGTGCAATACAGAATATTGTGCAATAGATTGTAAAGGTAGTTATACCGGTTATAAAAAGGACTGTAGCGAGAAATGTGGAGGAGGAATTCGGGAAAATATATATAATATAACCAGATATCCTAAGCCCGGTTGGTTTAGGGGTAAACGGGTAGAGGGAAAGGAGTGTCCTAAGCATAAATATACGAAGTGCAATTTAAAAAAATGTCCCGAATAATATTTATAATATATATATGATTATGGTAATAATATATATATTTGTAGCATTTATTTTAATATTTTTAATTTACAATAGCAAATTAAATGAAAAAATTATAGAGGGAAACGATGGTATAGATGAAACTAAAGATTGTCTGGGTGTATATGATATAAAGGGGTACGGTGAATGTGATAAACCTTGTGGTGGTGGTGTGCAAGAAATTTATTTTGATATAACACAACCTCCTCTGGATGGATATTTTCAGGGTAATAATGAAGAGGCAATTCAATGTCCAGAACCTAAGGAAAGACCGTGTAATACCCACAATTGTCCTATACATTGTAAATATGTTGGTGGAGGTGAAGGTTGGGGTGCCTGGATTAAAAATCTAGACAGCAATGGGAAACAAATAGGAACAGAAACACGAACACGTAAAATACTGGTAAATGAACAATATGATGGAACCCCGTGTGGTAAAGTAACAGAAACTAGAAATCACGATGTGGATTGTGAATATGTTCGTGGAGGTGATGGTTGGGGTGTCTGGATTAAAAATCTAGACAATAATGGGAAACAAATAGGAACAGAAACACGAACACGTGAAATACTGGTAAATGAAATAAATAATGGAACACCGTGTGGTAAAGTAACAGAAACTAGAAAACACGATGTTGATTGTGTTCAATCCACATGGTCTAATTGGGGAGCGTGTTCAGAGACATGTGGCGGTGGAGAACAACGACGGACGCGTTCTATATTGCAATATCCAAAGAACAGCGGTAACAAATGTGAAGCAACAGAACAAACACAAAGTTGTAATACCCAACCTTGTCCCATTGATTGTGTATTAAGTGATTGGAAGTATCGTTCGTATTGGGGGTGTAGTGGCGATTGTGGTGGTAGACCTGGAACCAGACGGCAGTCGAAAGATATCTTAAAAAACCAACAACATGGAGGGAAAGAGTGTGAGGCGAGATATAGGAATGTTAGTTGCACTACTAAAGCATGTAACATATCTGATGGTATTCACAATTTTAAAGGTGGTAGAAGTGGTAAATATTGTGCTGATGAAAGTCACCGAGTTGTATGTAACCGTGATAAAGTCGGGTCTTGGGAAAAATTTACCATGACGAGACATGGTGATAAGTATGTTCTAAAAGGTGGCAAGGACGGTAAATATTGTGCTGATGAAGGTCACCGAGTTGTATGTAACCGAACTGCAATCGGGGCTTGGGAAAAGTTTACTATCGTGAAGCATGGTAATAAATATGCTCTAAAAGGTGGCAAGGACGGTAAATATTGTGCGGATGAAAGTGAAGGAATTAAATGTAACCGTGATAAAGTGTATGGTTGGGAAATGTTTACCATTGGTTGATGATAACACTTTGATGGCTTTGTATGGGTGTAGAAGACACGAATTGCGACGTAAATAATTCGCGTTCTTTGTAAAATTGAAACAATAAAAACTTATATGTATTATAGCATTAACTATAACAATGGTGTCTAATCGCGACCAGCGCTTCATTGAGATTGCCGCCGACCAGGCGAGTCGTTCCCAATGTCTCATGCGACATGGCTGTGTCGCAGTAATGAATGGTCGCATTATAGGTCGTGGATTTAATAATTACCGATGCCACAGCAATGATGGGTTTATCCAGAATACAATGACTTGCCACGCTGAAATTGCTGCGTTGCGAGAGGTGAATAAGCGGGGTAAGAAAACAAGGAAAATAACGTTGTATGTGGTTCGTCTTGACTCGAATAACACCTTGAAGGCAAGTGCTCCTTGTATTGATTGTATGAAACGCATCAATACGATGGGTGTAAAACGCGTTATTCACAGCACTAATACAGGGAATATAGTCATTCAAAACCCGAATATTTGCGTGAACCATATAACAACCGGACGGCGTATCCTAATGGGCGAATGACATATAATTTGTATCATTTATATAAAAATAAAGCATATATCTATATTAATAATGAAATCGATATTATTATTAATATTTTTTTTTGGGACCGTATTATCTCTCAACCCTATTCATTTACCATCGGGTAATAATCGCGAATATCGTATTAATCCTGTTTCTCGCGCAAACGATTTGAATCTACTAACTCCCAGTAAGGCACGTTTTATCGCCCGCCACTGGGAAAATAACATCATGAGTAGTGGCAAGGAAATAATGAAGGAGGATACGCACATCATTCGACGAATCGACGACTTATATAGAATAATAGAAGACGATAATAGCAATATATATATGTCTTGGACTCCTAAAGGTGTAACAAAGGACGTATTATTTATAATAGTAGGAGAGATTAATCACGATAAGAAGGAATTCGTAATAATAATGGTCATACAATCCCCGTATTGGGAGACGTGTCAGATTGAAAGCGACCATTTGAAATACGCATTGGAGGAGTTAATCGGTGGTATTGATGGGATTACACTCGACATGACATACTTATATGCTAGAGATCCGCGTTTCAGGCTATCGTGGCTAACCGCCGCGGCAAAATAGATAGCAATCCGCCGCGTTTATAAAATTGAAATTCGCACAACCCTTTAATTATTTTCTATAATGATGGATACTAAGCATATTAAAGCGCATTTGGATAAGCACGGGTGGTGTGTAGTGCCCAACGTTCTGTCGAATGACGAAATTGTAGAGGCAAAGAGAATGTTTTATGGGTGGCAACAAACTATAGAAAATCACGATTATTTACACAACACTATCAACCCGCACTGTATTTATAAATATCACGAGGCGGGTCACCAAGAACACGCGTGGTATATTAGAACTAGACCGAAGGTGAAGGAAATATTCAGTGGGTTATGGAATACTAAGGATTTGGTAGTGTCGTTTGACGGTTCTTGTTACATTGGAAAACAATGTAAGAAGAAGGATGCTATATGGACACACACTGACCAATCGCCTACTATAAAAAAGCACACTTGCTATCAGGGGTTAGTTTCATTAACCGATAATAAGGAGCGAACGATAGTGGTGTATGATAAAACCCATTTAATTCACAGCAAGTATTTTGAGATTAAAAATAATACTGGTAAGGGTAATTGGCATTTAATCGATAAGCAAGACGTAATCAACGCGTCAAAATTAAAGCGAACTCTACACGTACCCGCTGGAGCAATGGTTTTGTGGGATTCGCGGACATTTCACCAGAATCAATATGGTGCGCCTAATTCTGAGGAGCGAATGGTGCAATACGTTTGTTTCCTTCCGAAAAACAACCCCAAAAATACCGAAACTATCGCTACCAAACGCCAAAAGTATTTTCGCGAACGCAGAACAACGTCACATTGGCCATATCCGTTGAAAGTAAATGGTCTGCAACCACGAACATTTGGTGATAAATCCAAAATAATAGATTATTCATTGCTCAAGAGTGTCAATTTGGATAGATATATGTCAGATATAGAGAATATGATATAAATGAAAAAAATTTAATTTTATTTTTTTTAATTCTCAAAAACAATTTTCAAAAATGAAATAATAAAAAAAAGTGTTTTTTTTCAAATATATGAAATGACTTTCAAAAAAAAAAAAAAAAAATTTTTTGTCTAGGTGATGTAGGAAATTATCTGGGAGATTGTCAAAAAGTATGTAGGGTTTTTATGGTGTCAGTGAAAATCGTCCAAAATATAGATATTGTGTAAAAAGCTTGGAGAGTTTTTATTACCATTTATTAAGGAAAAATGGTAAAAAAAACTCTCCAAAACTCTCCAAAAAAATACCACTGTGAAAAGTGTGATTATTATGCTAATAGAATTAGCGATTTCAATAAACATTTACAGACCATAAAGCATAATGGTAAAAATGGTAAAAAAAACTCTCCACCTAAAAATCCTTACCATTGTGGTTGTGGAAAAATATATAAGTTTCAGTCGGGTTACTGTAGACATAAAAAACTGTGTAAATTCGTTACTGATGATGAAAAAACAACAGAAGACCCCGATAAAACTAACACGGATATGATGGAGATAATGTTAAAGGTTGTGGGTGAAAACGAATCATTACATAAGCAAATCCAAGAAATGATTCCAAAAATAGGAAATAACAACAATAGTAACAATCAGGTTTTCAATATTCAGCTATTTTTGAATGAGAAATGTGCGGATGCGATGACGATACAGAATTTCGCAAAACAGTTATTTATCACCATGGACGACCTTTCGAAGGAGAAGAAGGAATGTATCACGAATGTTGTCCTCAAGAGCCTGCAGCCACTTGCCATCACAGAACGTCCCTTCCATTGTACCAATCTGAAGAACCAGGAATGGTATATAAAGGATGAGAAGGAGGGGTGGAAAGAGAATACTGGAGAGAAAGTGATCCAAAATGCTGAATATGGAATCCAGCAGAGTTGGTGTGCCGAATTCGAGAAGCAATATCCTGATTGGATGGATACAGAGGCGCTCAAAGTTCAGTATATTGCTATTGCTGGCTCTACCACGCGAGACTTGGATGAAAAATTAAAACTAAAACTACTAAAGGAGCTTGGTAAACAGGTAAAACTTACTAAAAAAGAGATGAACTCTCTCTAGTTATCTCAAATCGTCCAATTTTGGTGGCGGTGTATGAGAAGTGCCGAGCGCATGAAACTCCGATAGGTAGGAGCTATCGTTGTTTTTGATACAGACACCTAAATCTTCATTAAAGGTCATTCCGTCCTCACAGCAGTAGTTATTCTTACAGTTTGTATCCATATATGCCTTGTATAATGATAGTTGATTGGTTATTGCTGGTTTTGGAGGGGTCTCGTCGTTAGAATCACCCGCCGCGTAATCCGCCGGTTCGGATAAGGAAGGCTTTGATATGGTTGGCTCTGGTTCGCTTGTGGTCTTCGGTGGTTCAGACGTCTCGCCATCGAAAGATTCATACAATCTATTGTTGTAATATAGCAATCCAATAATAATAAACACGCCAATAATAGCCAGAATATAAGTCATTAATATATGTGTATAATAAATTATGGAAAGCATCCTTCCTTTTTATTAACGGTATCGTATAGATTTACCTCGCTTTGTAATTCTTGATTTCGTTGAATAAGATTTTCGTTTTGTTTAATCATGTTCTTTTCGTTTTTATTATCAAATAACAGCATTCTATTGTATTTGTTTACTCGCAGCTCAGAGGCGCGTTCTCGGTATTTCTTTTGAGTAATGGCATCTAGTATTTTCTCAAAATCACTACAAAGTTCTTGTTTTTCATTTACTAATTTCTCAATTAGCTGTTTTATGTTTTTTTCCTCTTGATTCCAATCGGCGACTTTTGTGGCAATAGAGACGTCCGCCCAGAATTTGTAGGTTGACCATAGCTCTAACTCATTATTAAGTATTTGAACCTTTACTAAAAAGTCGGCGAAACGTTTCCTTAGATAGTGTGTTTCCTCTTTTCTCTCGTCGTAGTTCATATATTTGCTAACAGACAGTGTAAAACTGGTATATGCCGATATGAACAGTCCAAAAAAAGTGATAGTTTCGGGTAAAATATTAAACACCTGCGTTGAACCCTGTAATAGCGCGGATATTGTAGAGAGCAATATGATTGATATCTGAATACACTGAATCTTAAAATTATAGCTAACATATTTGAGGTTCAATACGTAATTTCGTTCTTCGACGTCGGTTAGCATGAGCGTTATACGCTTCTTGTAGGCCTCTATTTTAAGCTGCGACTTAATATAAAGCGGGTCATTGTGTAGTTTTTTAATCAATGCTATTCTGGTCTCTGAACCGTGTTTATTATTTTGTATATTCTCGTATTTCAGCTGGATATTTTCATTAAGTAGCTTATAGAATTTCTGTTTGATATTATCAATATTATTAATATTATCAATATCATATCCGTGATTGAAGGATTTTGTAAGTATTTTGAGATTTTGTATGCGTTTAATATCATTGGAGTCATTTAATTTATGAATTACTTTAGCCATTTCCTCCTCTGAAATGTCGTTCACAATTAAATTAGTCTGCGGATTTGACCCAGTATCGTGTGTTGTTGGACATAAACATTTCTTACAACAATCCATATAAAAGTATTCATATTTTAATATAAATGTTGGGAAGATTGTTCAAATTTATCTTTCTATTAACCCAGTTGGGGGATGTTAAACGGTTACATTATAGGATGGTAACTCTAAACGGAGAGAAGGGGTGCGTTCAGGGAATTATAGGGGACCGTATGGCTTCGCGATTAATGGCAACACTCGGTTCTTGTCAAGATGTAAATTGTATTCATTACAAGGGTGAATCCAAAATTCCATTTTGTTGTGAAATAACAGGATATTCTTGTAATGAGTATATATAATGCGGCGAATTCCACAGAATTACGTGCCGCAACATCTCTCTACTAAATCAAGAGGGAAGGCAACTAGCGAGTTAAAAAAGTCTCGCCGGGCGTATAAGGAGGGTAAATACCACACGAGAAAGAAAATTGCCGGATTCAAGAGTCGCAAGACGAGCTGGGCGAGCAAGGCAGCCGAACTATATGGCTTGGATAAGAATAAACCGATTAGTATTCTTGAATTGAGTAAAAAGACTAAATGTAAGCGGTCGGCACTTGACAAAATAGTAAAGAAGGGACAGGGAGCGTATTACTCCGCCGGTTCCAGACCAAATCAGACAGCACATTCGTGGGGGAAAGCGCGTTTATACAGCGCAGTATCGGGAGGGCCGGCGGCGAAAGTGGACGCTGCAATACTGTTGGAGGGGTGTAAGCCTAGTAGCACGGCGTTAAAATTGAGTAAAAAAGCGCGAATTCCAAATAAAAAGACGATTAAAATCGGTGGTGGAAAGCCAAATATGAAAGAGCGAATCCTTAAATTCGAAAAGAGCAAGAAGGACGGTAAAAAATATACCGTGGTCGTCGAGGATAGGGTGACAAAGAAGACGCGCATCATACATTTTGGCGGGTTAGGATATCAGCAATACAAGGACCGAACCCCATCAAAGCTCTACGCAAAGGACAATCATGCGACGCGAAAGCGAATGCGCAACTATTTTAAGAGGCATAGCGGGACGCCGGTGCGGAGCGAGGCCATTAAAAAGGAGATTGATAAATCGGGCGGATACTATAACGCTAAAATACTTAGCCATATATACCTTTGGTGATTACTTACCTTTGGTGATTACTTACCTTTGGTGATTACTTACCTTTGGTGATTACTCAACGAGTCCTATAATAGAACAAGCAATGCGTTTTCCCGCATTTCCTGTTTTCAACGACTCTTCGTCTCCTCCTTTTCCCAAATCGTCCTCGTCTTCGTGGATGACAAACATTCTGCCAACGATTGATATCTTCGTTTTAGGGTCACAAGAGATGTCTTTTACAGTGATACTACCTTTAGATACTCCATTTAGAGAGGTGATATTTCCTAAATCTCCCGCGTGCCTCTCCTGAGAGTGAGGACCACCGTGATTCTTGTTGAATGGATTAAAATGTTCGCATCCGGTCTCGCACCCTTTTGTCATATCACCGCACTTGTGGATATGGAAACCGTGTTTTCCGTCCGTTAGGCCATTAATATCGTATTTGACAGTACATCCATTTTTACCACTCTTCAGTTTTATGACACCAGTAATTCCGTTCATATTCACTACAGATATACATCGTTGCCTCCCGCCACCCTTTTGTTGCTTACAATATTTATACGGAGCGCAAGAGCTCCGCATAGTAAACCCATTCGCTCCGGCGAGGCAACGTTTCCGTGTAAATTTTCTGGGCAGAGAGAATACCCTTCCATCCTCCTTTCTCTTACACGTTTTTTTATTCGTTTTACAACAGTCCATTATTAGAATAGAACATTTTTATAATTATTAAATTAATTGCGATCATTAAAAAATAGATTAGATACGCTGTATTGTAATTATGATATTGTCCGCAATTGAATATTTTCTCGGCAATTTTGATATTAAGTGTATATATTAATGGTAGCATTGCGAGTGCGAAACGGTAGTAAATATTGTTTTTGTATTTATTCCAGGATATATGAATGAGGTAATAGCACGCACTACAAAAGAGCGAGTATTGAGCAGTTATAAGAAGTTTGGGGCTATATTCCACTATCGAGGTGTGTTTACATCCGTTTCCAATAAACCACGTAGTATAGAAGCAGTAGGTAAAGAAGAACAATATATTAATAATACTAGGATTTACATTAATAAATATAACAATGAATGAGTAGACGTAGACAATGTAGACCAATGGTTCGATATGAAACATATACTATTATATGATAAAGTAAAATAGAACGGTGATGATTATCATATTAAATGAATAATGGTTGTAATTTTCTATATCTGTCCAGTCGTGTTTAGTGCCCATTAATATGTCAAAGATATCAATACCTAAATTCGAGTTAATATCTTGATGGTGGTCGCTATGGACGGTTGGTTCGTAGTAAGTGTAGTTTATAATGTGAAAGGAAGCATAGAATACCCCCCAGAATATGAACATACGCCAGTCCATCATGTTATATAGCGTGCCAGCACAGACGCCGATGGCACCTTGCATTACAAAATTGTTGATTGCTTCTAGGAGTTGGTATTTCGGCTGCTTATTGATTTCTGAATTGTGATGAGATATGTGGTGAAAGTCTAAGAACCAGGTAAAACCGCGGATACACTTGTCTAAAATAGCAACGTTTTTATATATTACAGGATGATTATCATACATTTCTGTATAATGAATATTGTGTGATATGATATGAATGAAATAGCCCGCGAAGGCGATATATACTAGAGATAATAACATTACCAAGTAGTTTCGTTTATTCGTTGATTTGCGAGACAATATGAAAATACATATTATTGTGATTATGTAAAAAGGATAATTTGTTAACATATGAATATTTAATACATCTAACTGTTCCTTGAAAGATATATCCTTCTTAACCGCTGGAATCTCTTTATCGGTAATCTCTTTATCTGGTGTCTCTTTATTTTCAGATAAGGATACCATACATAAATATATATTTCGTTTTTTATTTAATAAAAAATACACACATTAATATAATGCTAGTGTCAAAATCTACGAGAAAAAAATTCATCGATATACTCGAATTATTATGTAGAAAAACGGGTATATCTGAGTATTCTCTCGGCGTTATGGTAAGAAGCTATCATTTCGCAATGCCAGTAGCATTTATATTTATTATAATGTTCTGTGATGGAATCCTAGTTACTTGCTCTATAATATACTATGGAATAATCGTAGCGTTATATATTATATTTGATGGCTGTTTTATTAGCATGTTAGAAAATCGTCTGTGTAATGATAATTTTAATATGATTGACCCATTTCTAGAGTTCAATGGATTTTGTGTTAATTACGAATCAAGAAAAATATTGACGTATTATATTGCGGTTTGTTATACTGTATTTTTCTACTCTATTTATTTTATAAGGTTTAAATTATCGTTTTAAGGTAACCGATTTATTTTGGAATTCTGGCACTTAATCTATTAGAGATAAATGATATAACACCTGTTCCTATAGTTATCCACATATATTTAATATTATCGCCTGAAACATAGAGTGTGTATCGCAGAGCTTCACAGTGTGGTGTGGTTGAAATAATAATAGATTGAATAAACCCGAATGGTGTCAATGGAACGCATAATTTCACATATATGTGTGGAATTATGTAATGGAGAATAATCCATAGAAGAGAACTAATAACTAAAATCCTATTCATAGTGATTTTAAATATTTTAAACCAGTTTAAATCAATTTTTATTCGTATAATATAAATATTATACGTATTATATGTATTATAAATACATTATTCAAATGGTAAATGAAGAGTTATTACCAATCAATATAAAAAAAGAAGATAGCATAACCCCATCACTCAGTTTTAATGCTAGTGGTTGGCTTTACGTTTTCCAGATTGGAGTAGTTACAATGCTCCAGGAGGCTACCGAACTCGGAAATACGAAACTTTATGGAACATCAGCGGGTGCTGCTGCTGCGGCGGCGATTGCGTTGGATTTCCCTGGTCAAATTGCCGCAGAAGAAATGTGTCAACAGGAAGAACAAGTCCGCGGAAATTTTAAACATATGGTTCGTATAATGAAGAATAGTATTGAAAAATTGACTCCTGACAATGCTTCACAACTTGTGAATGGGCGTTTGAATGTAGTCTGTACGGAGCTTATCTCGCTACGTTCACCGAAATATAAAACAACATTATTTAATAAGTTCGGTTCGCGTAGAGACGTAATCGACGTCTTATCTGCGACATCACACATTCCTATTTTAGGTGGCTTTACACCATACCGATATAAAGAACACTTACTATATGACGGACTTTTTACAGATTCTCATCCATTGAGCCACGACAAAACGCCTTTCAAAATTAGTTGGACTCATAATTGTCAATGTGGTTGTACTAAAGATAGATATAATAACCCGCGTGTATTTGCCCCTCGTGCAAGAATGCCAATAAGATGGTGTTTTCTACCACCAGATAAGACAACATTGCGACTTATATTTTGGCACGGATACTGTGAAGCGCGGGATGTATTATTAAGACCCGACTTCCCTCGCCATATTCTGAAACTAAAGAGCGGAGTATTTAAAAAAAATAACAATGATTCATGTGTAAATAAGGAGATATATGTCGATGAACTCAGCAGAACTCCAATTTCATTAGTATCTGATGTAGATAAAGATAAAATTCTATTACATAAAGACGAAATATGTTTTGAAATTCGAAGACGTGTTAACGTCGTTGAAGACCGGTGGTCTGGTATTACTGGTCTTATTCGTTCATTTGTCGTGATGTTGGCTATTATATTTCCTTGTATTGATCTTATGTGGTTAGCAAGACCTCTCATTGAAGGAGGAAGATATAAAGACGAGAAAGAATACTACAATAGTGTATTTTGAGTGACTAATAATATAAGCTGACAATTTAGTATTCAAAGTATTCATTTTTTATTGTAAAGTTCATTTCTTTTTACAAGAACTTTTATATATCAATTAATCTATATGGATAATTTTCATAAGTTTTTGATGATATTAATAACAATAATTATAGACGCGGTGTTTTTATACATATTGAGAAATGAACAGGTAAACCAAGCTGAAAAATGTTATATATATGGAATTTTGTTAATTCATATTATTTTTACATTCGCATTATTAACAGACAACAATAAGATTATTGATTTGTCGCATTACTTCCTATTTATCTCTATATATTTAGGTGTTTTTATACAAAATAGGAGTATACTAATATTATTGACAACACTTTCGCTTACGCAAATTACATTAAAAACTCTATTTGGGGGTTGTATAATGTGTACAAAGGAAGAACAATCATTTGGAACATTTGCAGATAAATATAATCAAAATTTTGTTTATATTACTGTGGTAATTATGTTGTATAGACTTTTTTTATGAAGAGGTATTTACATCAATAACGCTGTTTGTTTTTGTTTTCGATGTATGTTTCTTTCTGTGACTACCCAGCGAATGTTTTGTTGGGAATGTATCTCCACATACGTTACAAACGTGTTCATGAGTTGGTGCTGAAGTAGTGATATTAACCAAAGACGAAAGGTTTGGAAACTGTAATTTTTCAATATTGAAAATAAGGTTCTTTTTAACAATATTAATAATATCATTTGAATCTTTAATTAATGAACTCTTGATCTGAATGAATTCTTGGACTTCTCTCCGAATAGCCTGAATCTTCTCCTTCGGAATATTTTCTCCGGAATTGTTGAGGTTGATTTTAGATAAAATGGCTTCTAGAATTTTGAACGCAGACACAATAATATGTTCATCGTATTGTACGTTGTGAATATAAATCAATACATTAGTTCCCTCAAATTCAATATCAAAGTTATTTTTCGTTGCGATTCCGCTTGTTTGAGAAAGAAAAATTCCGTGGTTATTAGTTGCTTTTACATCTTCAATGAATTTATTTACTTCTAATTCCTTTACATTGTCTTTGTAACATTTGTTTTCAACAATAACAGGAATATAACTATTAGAGTCGGTATGAAATGAGAAGGATGAGCTCTTATATTTAACTAGAAAGTCACCACAGTGTGCCATACCTGAAGTGTTTTCAATGCTGGAATTAGGAAAGCATTTATTAAGAACTGTCTCCAATTTCATTTCGCTATTACTTCCCTTTCTACTGGAATTAGTAGTTGTTTGAGTATCGATGTATTGGTCAATTTTCTCTAATGATGGTTTGATTGTGTTATTTAGCTTCTCATATAAGAGTTCGTTTTGACTTGTAGCAACAAGTTGTTGTTGCTCAATATTATGCTTTCTATCGCTTTCATTCTTTGTCTCTGAGATAGTAAACGCATCATTTAGTTTGGTAAAATAACCCTCAATTACGCTAATATTATTGGAACTATCAGAATTGATTATTTTATCAGTTTCCTTTTTAATATCATTAAATCGTTCTTGTAATTGATTGTTGAGTGTTGCAGACAAAGCATTATTGCTGTCTCTACTACCTTTTGATAATTCTGTTGAAATCTCATTAACAATAGCTGCGTGTTTTTTATCAATTATCTCTCCAATATTGATAATGCTACTATTTTCAGAGTTCTTCATCATTGCCTCTATTTCCTTTGTGAGGTTATATTTTTGAGAGCTTACCATGTTCTTAATTTCGGAGAGCTGCTCTGTATCCTTATTAAGTAGCTGGATTTTAGAATCCAATGCTTTAATTTCATTGGAGAGATTGTTATCGTTTACTTTATTTTCCAAATCCTTAAAGTTATTATCAACAATAGTTTTAAAATTATCCAGATATTGTAATGTTTCATTAGTATTGATTCCATTCTCGAAGTTTTCCTTGATATTTTCAATCATTTCAACCAAAAACAAGTTGTTCTTATCAATATTTTGGCCTGGGTTAGCTTTGTAAAAATTCAATACTCTACTATTAGTAATTTTTAGAGACATGTGTTATACAATATCATATAAATTCGCTTTAAGTTTGTTTTTTTGAAACAAATTAGAAACAAATTTGTTTTAAAAGGGAAAAATAAAACAAATTAGAAACAAATTAGAAACAAATTAGAAATATGTAAGTTTTTAATAAAAATGTAAAACAAAATTAGAAACAAATTAGAAACAAATAAAACAAAGCCAAAAATGTGAAAAATATGTATAAAAATA
>Ga0075468_10000210_pt1 | contig 21573 bp, 9 predicted proteins | sample DEB08_DNA_12_FD_77578 | JGI IMG/M metagenome (GOLD analysis project Ga0075468, IMG submission 77578) | Aqueous microbial communities from the Delaware River and Bay under freshwater to marine salinity gradient to study organic matter... | ecosystem: Environmental > Aquatic > Marine > Coastal ...
TGTATTGGGATCTATTTCGTATAAATCTTGTTTAATCCAATTGCCATCTTCATCTTGCATTGTCGGATCATACCACATATTATCATCAACGTTAAATGCATCCTCAGCAAAGTTCCACCATTGACCCTTGTACCATGTCGTATCTAGAATAGCAGCATCAAAACCATATACTGGATGCTGTCTGTGCTTTACACCCGCACTAAAGTTAAACTGTCCTATAGACTTCTTTACTCTAAGGTCACCTTGCATATATTGAACATCCTCTAAACCAAGTTCAGTATATCCACCCTTAGCTATAAACCATTCTCCTACATATCTCAACCAATACTCTTGATTTATGTACTCATCACCCCACTGTCTACCTTCGGAAAATTTTAGTAAGTATTCCCAACCCTTAACTGGTCCAAAAGTTGCATTCTCGTTAGCTGATTGTTCTGAACCATCATACCAAGTTCCACCCTTACCAGCAGATTTAACACCTCGTTTTGGTTCATATTGGAATCTACCAATTTTTCTTATACCAAATGAAGTTTGAAAATCCGGTTTAAGTTCTCTTTCATCTCTTTCAAATACTAAGTTACCCGTAGATAGTCCACCTATAATAGCAAATCTATCATCTTGGTGTCTTGGGGCATTTATACTAAAACTTGCATAAGCTGTAGAGTATTTGAAAAACTTCCAAAGTTCGTTTTCACCAAACAAAGATGAGACCAATAATAGTCCAATTAAAATTTTCTTTAACATCTGTTTCTCCTATTTAAATTATTTTTTATTATTTGCCACAGCCACAATCTGTACAGTCACACATTTTATTCTCCTATAAGGTTAAAGTAAACGCTACAGATATAAATATCAACGACAAGTTAAACATCTAGTCTTAATTTAAACGTCATTGCCATATCTGGTCGCATCTTTATTGCTCTGGGTAGATTAGCTATTATAACTGGTTCCTGTAGGGGTATGTCTCCGTTAGGATTGTTATCAAATGATCCCATGACCGTTGGTTTGTCACTGTAAAGGTGTATTTGTGTTAGATATGGTGTCCATCCGGATCCCGTAAAGTCGGGACCTATAAATGGCGTATTAGTGTGTAAATTTTCAGAGCTTCCGCTCAGGAAACCTCTTACTGTATGGTTCATAGTAGAGTTGTATTCACTGGGATCTATTCTAACCGTATACTCTTGAGTAAATACCGTTTGAGTAGATTCAAACTCTACTTTATACTTGTCTATCATTGCATCTTTTAAAAATACAAATGGTGCAAGATCAATGGGTGTACCGTCTTCATTAACAGTAGCTGTATCTATTAATACATTGACGCCATCTTCTCCAGATACCGTTTCTATTACAGGCAACTCTATACCTAAATCATTTTTTACTTCAAAGTCCTCTTGATGAGAAGATCCTGTCTCGGCCAATATAATTAGTCCAGATTCATAGAAAATATTGCCCAGGTAATTGTCAGATGAAGACAAAGGTCCCAGTGACTGTGATAATGTTGCATTGGTGCTGTATAGATTACCATTTCCATCATCTATTATAATTATTTCTTTCTTGGGATTATGGGTATCTGTTATTTTTAGAGAAGAGGGTTTAATTCGTTCTCCATAGTATTGCTGAGGTATTGATAATACGGAACCCGTTGGATAAAACTTACTTAAAAACTGTCTATCAAGTAATCTATAATGACCTAAACTTGCTGCGGGTTGATTTAGTTGATCTTCATCAGTACTTCCACTTGCGTAGAACATACTATGTAACGATGACCACTGACTACCTGATGTATCATATTGATAATCATTGAGCTTTGATCCGGATCTATATTGAACTGATACTATGCCCAGCGAGGCTGAATTTAAAGATTGCTGTTTGTGTATCTTAGTTTCGGATAGTGTAAAATCGTTCCTATTGATCTGCTTAAATACATGCATTCCATGACATCTTCACTAGTATGTTAGTTTAACCTTGACAGTAGCTTCTGAACTGTAATTTTTCTTCAGAGGTGTACTCAATTTACCTTGAGCTACTAACATTCCTGAATCATTAAACAGCCCAACTCCAGTAACAAATACTGTTGGATTGCCCCACATACTACGATGTCTTAATTCATTAAAAGATCCTGATGTGAAGGTAGGGTTGTTACTATGATTCATTTGATTGGATTTAACTCTACAAAAGTAACTAACAGACACTTGATCTTCTTCAGATCTTAGTGTAATGCTAGCTGCATCGTTAGAGAGACAATTTACAAATTTTAATGCGTTTTGCTGATCACCTTGTGCACTTAGATTAGGTGTGAATCCACTTGAACTTAAAAAATCTCCATTTCCTGTAGTTCCGGTTTTAGCAAAACTAGCTGTAATGGTTGATATAGTTTCATCTCCTGGAATACTAGCTGATAGCTCAGAAACACTAAATACCATTACTCCCATTTCAGGATAAAAGTGTCCAAATGTTCTTGTTGAAGCTGCTGTGTGTACTGATCCCAAAGCTCCACTGACCAAATTATATCTTGGACCCACTATAGTAGAAGTTGGACTCACAATAGCTGAATCGTCTGTTAGACTGAGATCTGATCCACTTAATCCATTACTAGTGCTACCACTAAATACTAAAGTGACGTTTTTCTTATTAATTCTATCTCTAAATCGTTCTCTTCTTCCAACTAGAAAGTATACATCTTCATCTCTAACATTTGCTGTTGCATGTACACCACTAGAACCCAATGCTGATATTTTAAATCCACCCGATACTTCATTTTCACCTAGTAAAGAGGTAGCCCATTGACCATAAACGGTTTGAGTAGATCCGTATAAATTACCACCATCCACATTAGATCCAGAACCTCCTGCATGACCATAAGCTACACTAAATTGTGTTTCTGCACTAGCAGAATCTGGATGTGTTTGTGTAACATTAAAGTAATATTTTTCGTTACTATCAGCCAACGATCCTGTATACATTTCAGTACCGTTTAGAGTTCCACCACCTCCAGTAAAGTATCCTGCAGTTACCTTTTGAGTATCAGTAACTACATCACCAACATCTGGTCTGGTATCTATGCTGACTTGAGAGCCACCAAATGGTGTTTTAGGATATCTAGCCTCTCTATCGTTAGGCACATCTTGTGCTTCAGCCATTGGACCATCATAATGAAATCCTTCAGCGTTCACTTCTTTATATTGTTGGGTAGCTTCATCCCATACAAATTCTACTTTAGTATTGATCCATCTAGACATCATTTACTCCTAAGTGGTCTTGACATCGTATTTTACTGTCATGGCTGGTATAGTTACCGTGGCAGATGCATACGCACCAGTGTTTTTACTGATAAAGGTTATTGTCATTGTTCTAGCCGTATCATCCGGTGAAGGTCTAAACGAGAATGTTGCTCCATCTGTACCCTCTTGAACTTCTACCATTTTAGCATACGGTATTTCTTGTTGTGACACAAATTGATTTGCCACACCCGCTATATCAACATAACTAGCTGGTTGAACTGGTGTGAGAAATTGAAAGTTTGGTACTATAGCCATAATTGTATCTTGTGGCGTATAGTTGAGAGTATTTACTACTATGCTCTGTGGCTGGTAAACATTCTCTAAAAATGTTATGTTTCTAGAGTTTAAACTCAATACAGGCATAGCTGTTACATCTCTTCTAAGAGTTACGAGTTTATTTCTCATAAAGTATTCACCTTGAGGAAGTGCTTCAACTTGAGGCAAAGCTTCTATAGCCTCTCCATAGTAAGCAGAACCACTTGGGTGGTCTGGATTCCATAATCTATAGTCCACTCCGGTGTCGGTTAAGCAGAAGTATGATACACCAAGACTTTCTCCTCGGGCAAGTAATCTTCTACCCTGCTTGGTAAGTACAGCATCTACTGTTATTGTTGATCCATCTAAATATCCCATTAATATCTCCTATGCAGTTTATGAGATTTATTACGAAAACTGTTTCTATTCATATATAAGTATCGTGTTATTGTTAAAATTGTAGATTTCTATTTTCCTCTTCTCACAGTGAGTTGATTTTCACCACTAACATTTACACTATAAAAGCTGGCAGTGCTTAAATCATTTTTATTTTCAAGGTTTAAAAAAGATCCACCTATATTTTGGTGACCTTTTGTTAAATTAGAATGAAAGGCATCGTCACTAAAATTACTCCAATGATTACTTGGATATGTTAGTTTACCATCCGAGCCTGTATTAAAGTAAGAAGTTTTTCCTACTGGTCTACCACTCTGTTTACCCTCTTCATTATCTACCGTATTAACATAACTCTTATACACATAATTAGTATCCACGTCCCTAATTTCTCTATTATGAAAATTTTCTATATTTGTAAATTCAATATTAGTACTCGTAGTACCTAATGATCTAAAATCATTTATTAATATTTTATCATCAGTTATAAATTTTTTAGTATGACTAGCTATAATTTCTACATCACCTATAATTTCAAATGTCACTCTCTTTTCTATATCAAACGTATTAAATAAACCATTTTTCCCGGGAGCTCCAAAATGAATAAACTGTGTATCTCCTACAGTCATGCCCCAAGATCCATGAAGATCAACATAACTTTTTGTACTACCACTACTTATTCCGGTATAATTACTAGAGGGTAACGGTTCCACGGTGACATCTTTAACGACTAATTTATTTATATCTTGTATTGATTCTATGGATGTTTCATTATTTGCAGTTTCTATAACTACACTGTTTATATCCACATCACTATCTAAACTGATTTGTTTAGTAGCCGTTTGTAATATATCATTTGTCACTTGTGTTTCAGTATTTATGAGTGTCTGTAAAGATCCTTCTTTGTTTATATCTTTATCTACGGATATAGTATCTGTTATTAATTCGTCTATTTTTGTATCTTGTATTGAATAAAAAGTACTTACATCAGCATTCATTTCATAATGACTAGATGTAAAATCACTAGTTGCTGTAGGTTGTTTAAATTTATTTCTTTCCAATATAGTAGGCTCAAACATTACCCCCACATTCTCAACGGTCGATCTACCAGGAAGATTGGATTTAATTGATGATATTAATCCAGGATTAAAAGTTTTGGATTGAGCATCTACCCATTTATTAATGTCTATTGATATATTATTTTGATTAAATAATTCTTCTCTAAATTTATTTAACTCCTCATAAGAATCTTTATATACGTTTTCAGGATCAGCAAATTTTCCGGAAACGTCATAATCAGCTAGTGAGTTAATTATAAAGTCATTTAAAACTTTAGAAGGAGACTTAACTAAATTAAGTTTGTTTGATCTACTTCTTTTGTTTTCGTGAGTTTTATCATAAATGGTCCGTACGCTAGTTTGATTTATATCTAAATTACCAACTACCGTTTCTTTAGGATTAATGAGTACTTTATTACCATCCTGTTGATCAGTACCTCCAGTTCTTATACTAAATTTATTTAATGTTATCAAATCACTATCATAGAATACTGAACCAGAGTTAGAGCCCGCTAGTAGCGTAAATGAATAATCTTTAATTTTATTAGGGTTAGCATCTTCTATCTTCATAGCAGATCCAGTTGTAAAATTTTCTTGCAAAGCAAACCTATACGCCAATTCTGAAAAGGAAGCCGTGACGTTGTTTCCTACTGTACTTTTTTTATTTAATACATGTTGCTTAAATTTACTTGCACTCAATTGTGTTTGCCATGTTCGTATTTCTGCTATAGAGCCCGTGTAGGTGCGTCCCACTAACAAGTTTCCATTATCAGTTTTAGCTCTACTACCGGTAGAGAACCAGTTAGAATTAATGTTATAATTAACTTCATTAATAACAGCTGTGCCACTTATAGACATAGATACTGAGTTAAATTCTACTATCTTATCTTCTGATTGTAAACCTGTAAATAGTTTGTATCCTTGTACACCAGACCCACTTACACTACTGGATACTCTTGAAAGCATTACATTCCAATAATCATTACCACTCTTATATCCAGATGTAGGAACAGACATTGATACTGCATTATCTTCTATAGATCCAGAACCATTTGGAGAATTGTTAATTCTAAATTCTATCTGACCCTGTGTTTCTGTAGACGATCCAGCTTTTAATCTTATGTCCCATAGCGTTTCTCCTCCAGAACCACTATTTTCAAAAATAACTTGATTGTTGGAAGATGGGTTTGGATTAATAATGAATTCCAAAGATTCAATATTATCCGCATCGTTGGTGTACCAATCGAGAGATAAAGTTCTATTAGGATCGTTGTTAATTATAAATGAGAAGAACTCTTCAGTTGTTTGTATAAAACTTACGTTATCAGCTTGACCAGATAATCCAGAAAGTAATGTGGATACATCATTAGAAATAATAGAAGGATTGTGTTCTTCTAAAGAACCTCCCGTCTCCGCCACGGTCAAAATATCCGCTGGATATCCATAAGTATTCAATAGCGCAGATATACTAGCTGCAGAACCCTTTGTTTTATAAACTCGTACCAAATTGTTTAGAATCTTACGCCACGTATTAGTAGTTATTTCCTCTACAGATCTACCACCCACTCGTATATTTTCTTGAGATGAACCAAAGTATTCAGATAAACTACCTGTAAATGGTGAAGTGAAATCCCAACCAAGATTCTTACCTAAAATAGGTAGTAGGTTAGGAGGTACGCCGTCTTGACTGTTATAGGATCTAGACGATAGCTTCTCAAAATTTTCTATATAATTTCTTAGAAGATCATATTGCTCACCCATTAATTTTATAAAACTTAATAACTCTGTAGATTGAGAGTCTTCTTTAATTGCTGTTGGTATATTGTTGACTAATGCGTGTATGTTATTATCATCATACGCTGATGCTGATGCTCTAAGACCATCAAACCAACTTGAAAATTCTGTAGAACTAACTTTGTAAATACTATGAAACGGATACACATCTATAGGATTTTTTGTTGTTAATCTTACATCAGTTATAAACGATGAAGTAACGTTAGCTGCTATACCAGATGGAGCTACGGCTCCTCCTCTTGTTCTCAAGGAAGCTGAAACTCTAAACAGCTCACCGGAAGGCATAAACGATCCTGAAAATAATGCTGTACTACCGGTTAAGAATGTAGTACCTATAGATTTGTAAAACTGACCCGCAGCTTGAATAGCATATGAATCTGGATTGCTTGCACTTGGTGAGTTAGATGCTGATGACTGTGCTTCTGAGGAAGATACTATTTGATAAAAATCTACATTGTCACTCCATGCATTATCATTCCAATTGTACATGTTTAGTCGTTGCTGTCTATATGGTCTCCAAAAAGATTGCGAAGCTTCAAAAATATATCGTCTATATTCAGAGCCAGTGACCGTCTCGGATAAAATAGAACCACTACCTAAAGCTGTATTGGGTAATTTACCCTTTTCAAACTCATCATATCTCGTGTTAATATTTTCTAACGTGAAGTCACCTATATCATGATCACCCTTCAATAAGAAGCTTAAAAATAATGAACCACTATAATTAAAGAACGGTTTGTCTTCCGCTTTGTATTTTCCTCTAAACAAATCTAAGCCGTTATGTTGTGAGTCACTAGTGCCATCATCTGCTCCAGGAGCTGAATGTTTGTATACTAGCGGGAATCCTCCATAACTTGTTAATTGTGTATAACTGCCAGTAACTGGTTTAGAGTGAGCCAAATTAGCTCCTATACCAGGTGCTGATGCTGAGCTGTTACTTTGGTAGTCATAATATAAAAATCTTTCATATGGAGTAAATGTATCTTTGATCCGTTGTATTTCTTGAAATGAAGTTTTTCTTGATTTAACTAGTGATGTTGAGTCGCCTTCCATACTAACAAAACTACTTGATAATGACTGACTTATCCTGCTTAATTGGTTTTCTATATTAGTTAGTTTATTTTTAAAGTTGTCTAATTTTGATGCTGCTGAACCAAAGAAGGTGTGATTTGTAAAATCGTTGTAATTTATATTTAAGTTAATATCAACGCCAAACCCACTACCAGAATTAACCCAACTTAATATTGAAGTGTCCACCAAAGATCCAGTAAGATCCGCTACACTTTGAAAAGGATCTTCAGCCACACTATTAATTTGCTCACTTACTTCTACTTGAGAAAAGCCTCCAAATTGTTGTGCATCTAAGCCAGCTCCTGTTTGTTGTTCTCTGTGAAGATCAGACTCGTAAAATATTTGTTCAGTTTGTGTAGTAAAAATTTGTTGATCAATACTGATCTGATTTAGTACCACTATATCAGCGGGTAATTCTTCACCCAGCTTTATGATTAATGTAGGAGATGTGCTCGATCTATTATCAAATTCATAATTGACTACAGGTAATGATCTACCTTTAGGTAGTCCAACCACGTAATCAAATTTATAGACCCCAGTTGGATCAGAAGAACTTTCTAGTAAATTTTTAAATGTTTGTTGGAATCCTAACTGTCCCTCTTGCGTTGAGTTGTTAAGAACAAAAGGTATTGGTCCATCTGATCCAGGACCTATCCGGATCTCTTTTCTGCTAGGTGATATCTCTCTGATTATGTATCTAGGATTGACGATACTACTAGCAAGCACGTCTATCGTGCTACGCAAAAACTCAAACTGTAGACTGTAATCTCCCGTTGGTAAAATTATTGATGAGAGTGCTTCCGTAGGTTTAAAGTAAAAATTTACATTATCATCATTAATTGTTCTGTAGATGTTTAACTGAGGAGATCCTATGACTTCATAGTCGGTTGTTCCTACACTCATGCATGTTATATTTGACCAAACTGCTGATGGTATCATGACACCACGTTGTTCTACTACCCAACCTTCATCCCAGTAAGATATTTGATTCACTCCACCCAATATTTGTGCATTAGATGCTATAAGTTGCGAATCAACAACATCGGCTTGTTCCCCATTACAAAAATTTATAGCTGATAACGTTCCTACAGGATCAACCGTTATACCACCTGCCGATACAACTCCAGCAAGTATTGGCTTACCATCTGGTGAAAGAGGACTTTGATAAATAGTGGGAGTGGATGCATTTGATCCATAAATAACCGGTACACCCTCATTGGATACATTGGTGAGAAAGCTTCGGACAAAATTGTCCGAACTATCAAAAACAGATAATCTAACAAAGTGACCTGGTCCTCCACTACCCATTGATATAGGATTAAACTTTAGTCCTACATTAGAATCACCAGCCGCTTGAATTTCTTGCAGTTTATCTTGAGTGTAATTGTATTTTAGCTTTGCCATACTTTAATAAATATTAATTAAATTGCATTATCAGAGGAACCCTGTTCAGGTAGTTTCATATTATCATCTCGTTGGATATCTTCTCCGGAAGGTTTAGATAAATTATAATCTCCTACTACTATACCTAGCGTACCTTGACCGGAACTGTCCAAAATAGTTCCAGCGACCGTTTGGTCTAAATTTAATTCCAAGTTACAAGAACTTTTTAGTTCTGCATCCAGTGAATCTTGTATAGTAGTCGTCAAAGATGCTGGTTTGTTTGTATCTGTTGTGTTTGTATATTCCACTTGCGTGCTTACTTTACTCAAACCAGTTATCCGTTCCATGTCAAACTTTCCTTTTTTAAAAACTCTTATTTGATACAAGTCCAATTGATTTACATGAGATCCAAATTCATCGTTTTGACTCAGTTTATTCAACTTGTACAGCTCATCCAACTCTGATGCTGTAAATTGTCCATCTTCCCTTATTGAGTCTATAGACCTATTGTATTGAGAGTTATTATTCAAACCACCAACTATAGGTGTAGGAGTCAATCCCGTAGTATTGGAATATGGAAGTGTGGTGAAATCATAACCTCCCAGTGCTCCAAAATCTTCTACTTGATAACTAGTAGGATTCACGTATATCGTACTGATAAAGTATTTCCACCTAACTGCTTGTTGTAACTCAGGTCGTCTTGCATCTTGTATATAATTAAAGACGTATCCTCTTATTTGGTATAATCCTCCCTCTCTATATCTATGAGAAATGGTTTGTATGGGTGCGGGATCAGTGGAGAACTCTCCTGACTCAGGATACATGTAGACATCTTGATATGGATACTTAGTTGTATTGATGGATTCATATTGCTCTCTTAGCAGTTTATCAATCTCGCCACTGTTTAAATTTTGTAGCTCTGGCTCATCACCCCAACTCATTATTCTAAATTTATACTTATAGTTTGAAAAGATATACTCTTCTTCACTTAACGGTTCCACCGTGTTTATACATTGAATGGTATCCCATCTAAACATAGTGGATGTTGCTAAGATTGGACTACCTGCTATGTCGTATCGTATTGGTCCAATGGGCTGATTAACCATTGTGCTCCTTAGAGCGTCAACTGCATCGTAACCTTTAGTCTCACAAAAGGCATCTGCATTTAAAACCCCAAGCCTGCTTGATACAGCGACGTTTGTACTATCATAGGAAAAAATAGTATTCCCATTAAGTGTTACTTCCAAACCATCATACAATACAGAATCCTCTATTGGTAGTTTAGGATAAAGCATTGTACCACCCAACTGGTTTCTATTGGTTATTCTAACGTGAACTTCATTTAGAGCTGAAGCTGCTTGATATTCTTCTGGTTGAGTATCCACATTGTAATAGTCTTGGAGACTAGTCCAACTGTTAGGATTATTAACGTCTCCTACAAATACATCAACGTGTGGTGTGAAATCTTCTATCACTTCTGGTCCTGGCAGAGGGTTCAAGAATCCATTATCTACTCCTGTAACCTCAAGACATTTAATGTCATTGAAATAATAGAACTCATACCCCTCTTCATTGTTATTATCAAATTCTGTTGTCCATGCACCATCTCTATATTGCCAAAAAGGAGGTTCTGTATCTCTACCCGTTGATATTGAAGTGTATCCAAACGACATATCAGCGCCACTATTTACATTATATTCCTCTCTACAATATTGATCTGCACTAATTTTAGCTATTGGAGAATCGTTAAACAAATCTGGTTCCTCTGATGTACGACTGTAGGCAAAAATAGGAAACATATCTCCATTTACTTCATAACGAGGTTGTAAAAATCTACTATTTTCTAATCCTGCAGGAGTAATAAATTCATGTGGTATTGACGTTCCCATTGCTGATAAATAATCCACTGTTTTTAATGGATTGAAATTTCCCTGTAGATTGGTTGTTCTGGGCTGTTTAGTACTTATTGAAGCTATACGTCTAGTATTCTCTATATACCCATATCGCTCCAACTCAGTTCCTCCCTCATTGGGATAGCTCTCCCACATACGGTAACCTCTCTCTGATGGTCCCGTTACTGCTATCTGAAAAGCTCGTAATGCCCAAGCTGGATCTCTATTATTGCCATCAACCAAATTATCCGAGTACTCATCTATTTTATAAAACGGAGTTGTGAATTCATTGTATAGATCTGGGGCTGTCTGTGGAAATAATCCACCCTTTAGTTGTTCTATATTTCCGTTATTACCTATATCAATAATCTCAGAGGAGAATACATTCTCTACATCCAAAGAACTATCTTGGAGTACATCTTGATATCCAGTGTTAGTTCCTCCATTAGGAAGGTATAATCCCGGTACTAATTCATTTGCACTGTCATATCGATTCTCAATACCAAATTCTTCATTATGATATGATAACTTTCGAGAATCTCCAGACAACTTCCATTCCATAACAGCCATACCACCAGCATAGCCAGGATTAGCTATCAAGTTGTAGAATATCTTCTTGGGAATCGTTACTCGATAGTATGATCTTCGTCTGGTAAAAGCCGAACCAGCACCATCTGAAGTATCATGTCCTCCCATTCTGACTATCATTACATACCCACCATCTCCTCTAATATCAGTGGAAAATTCATCCGGTGTTCCAAACACCTCTATGGGTTCAAAGCCAACATCAGGATTGGATTCTAGATCAGAAAGATTATTACTGGTGTTTCTCAGTTGTCCACCGTTTAGTATTAATGAAGATACTGTTTGAGGAATATTCATTAAAGCACCGGAATAAGGATTGGGAAACTCTGGATTGAATCCAACATCATACACCTCGTTCTCCGTCCGGATGCCTCTACGACGAGGTAATCCGTTTACATTTCCAGTAAGAGCATTGACACTTTTAGCTTCTGTAACCTCAGCCGTTGATAGAGGAGCATTCTTATAAAGAGGCACAAAACTATACTTCCAACCATCTTCACCTTGAGGTGGCTCATAAACGTTCCCTAAGAACCTTTTACCGGTTTCATTATCTCCTGCAGATCTATAGGCGTAAATCTCTCTGTGAATTACGTGCTTTTGTCTATTGGGAATGTGTCTGCATACTCTTCGAAGGTCCTCACCACTCACGGGTCCTAGCAGGTCTACGTAATTGCCTTCTCCATCCACAACAGCCTTGTCTCCATTAAAGAGAAAAATTTCCAACATATGACTATATTGGGTTGGTTCGCGACCGCCGTCATCTGCTTGATTACTCACTACCATTCCCTTGAGAAATAAGTTCACTCCATCAAAAGGCCATATGTTTTGTTGTTGAAGATTATTAAGATTATCATGAACTATTCCATTGTATTCTTCGTTTGGGAGACTAGTGTATGTTCCTAGTCCCGGTCTACTTTCATCGGATACATAGCCTATTTGGGACACTTGCTCTTTACCAGAGTAGATGTAAACGTCATATATGTAAGGTTGTAAAGCCATTATAGAGCCTGCATTTGTTCGCTAGTGCCAATTGTGATCTTTTGTGTGAGGGGAAATCTTTCAATCTGATCGTCTTCGTTTACATCTAACTTGTAATCCTCAAATATAATGGGAACGGTTCCTGTACCAGAGCGATCTCTCAGTACACTGTCATTTATTTCTTCTGTGTCAATATCAATTAGTAGATCTGGATCATTAATTGTATTGGTCAAACAAGGTATATTATCCTTTGGTAGTGGAGTCCTTTCTCCATCACCATCAGATTGTACGCTGCCATCTACTTCTCTACCATACTGGCTAAACTTAGGAAGTACTGGATAATAATAGTCATTTAGCCAATATTGACTTGCAAGGGCATCTATACCAACTACATCTCCATCTTGAATTGTTACTCCGGTTCTATACGTTATGCTATATTCTTCCGGTATAATATTTTTATAGTATGAAGACTTGCCGGGAACTCTTGCATCATCTGGAATGCCTAAGAGATCCTCAATTGTTTTTTTTCCTGTCGTAAACACTCTCAATTGACCCACGTTGATATTAGTAATACCATCTCCTAATTCTGAAGGTCCGTATAGTGTATCACCCGTGGTGCTCTTCTTTAGTTTGAATCCATTGTGTTCAGGTAAATTATCAAAATGTTGTATAGTTGTCAGCTTACCAAATTTCTCAGATACCTTTACACCCTCCGCTTGTGCTCGTACCTTATCCCCATAGGATAAAAAAGATAGTTCATCCACGACTCCAGAACTTTGATATCCAGCCAATCTAGATATCGATTTATAATATAGAGAATTTTTATTTATTCCTCCTACTATAGGGGTTGTAGCTGGGTAAGGAAAAAAAGTATAGTCTCTACCTCCCAGTTGAGGAAATTCATTAAAGGTGCTTGAGTTGTCGCTTAACAGTATGTTAAGTGAAAACCTCTTAAAGTATATAGGTGAATGTGAAGATTGTACTTCTGATTGCTCGAGATGAAAGCCAGTGAAGAAAAATTGACCCTTTGACTTATATGTCGAGGTATCACCATATGCTAATTCTATCATCCAAGTACCAGTTGCGTTAGCTGGAGCAGTTCTCGTTATGGATAATCTCTCCCAGGTATAATATCCATCATTAAATTTATCTATAACTTTTACAAATGTATCAGAGTACCAATCACTCTCACCCGTAAATACAGTATCACCTGGTGTGTGATCGTAAATCCTGCTTCTAAAGATGGCTCTATTAGTGAGGCTCCTTGGTACGGCAGCCCAAACAGAAAACGTATAGTCTCTACCTGGCTTGATACCATCTAAATAAATAGAATAATTATCCGTTTTATTTATTTTTGTAAGTTGGATAACGTAGTCGGTTTCTCCGGGATTATTGGGCCATTGTGTATTTCTGATCAGACCCCTAGACTTACCTATTGACCCGGGTCCTTTAGTCCTCGTTACAAGAGCTTTAGTTTTTAATAAATTAACTCTCTTCGAGGGTTCCCCAGTTCGCTTAAACATGTATCCGGTTATGTTGTACAATCCAGGTTTTTTGTAAAAATGTTTTACCGTTCCACCAATTTTAATTGGAGTGCTTTTGTATGATGGAGGAGAATCGTCTCCCCAGTCTACATCCATTATGTAGTAACGTGATGTGTCGTTTATAACTTCTCGTTCATTTAATTCACTTACTAATCTACTGTCTTGTGTCGTAGTGTTCCATTGTCGTGGATAAAAATTAAAAATTACATCCGTGGGAGCTCTGTTTGCTGTAAAGCCATCTACTTGTTCTTGAATACTAGAATCATAATATTGTAGTGGCGGAGTTTCAAAACCTCCTCGTCTAGTTCGGACCTGAACATCCGGTACGAAGTGATGCTCTGGTGGCCAGTTAGGCCAAGATGATCCAATCTTCTGCAAGTATAGATCATTAGTGCCAACATTATCGCTAGAAAAAAAACTACTCAGTTGTATTTGTTCTTGTTTTAAGTACTCTTGAAATGTACTATATGGAGACTCATTACTAACAGTTACACCATACTCTATTTCATCATTAGATCCAAAATACAAACCCAGTTTAGGTCGCTGATCATCTACTCCTATTCCCTGCTTGAGTCGAGTTGGCTCATCATCTTGAAATGGTCTAGAGCTGATCATTAGTAACCTCTAGTTTTCTTTTGTCTTCTTGGTAGGTTCTTATCTGACTTTTGTTTACTATCATACTGACAAGTTCCGTCATCGATAGTAGCTAATGAGTTATAGTTAATAGCTAGCGTGTCCGTACATCCGGGTATTAGATCTGGCTCGGGATCTGGAATCGTTACATCTTCTTGTTGAGTTTCTTCTTCCATTTCCTGTACCTCTTCTGTTACTTCATCTACTATATCTCGTGTTGCAGTTAGATCTAATGTGATTGGTATGACTGAATCCGTTGGAGCTAAATCCTCAATTGTAATTGTTCTAATGCTTATAGGATCTATGTCGGTAGTAATAAAGGTTTGATTATTAGTATTGATGTTATGTTGTTTAGTTGTCTCTACAGTAAATGTCTTGGGTAGTAAAGTTTGTTCAACAGTTATTGTAGTTTGTCCTTCTTGTAGTTGAATATCAGCTTCACCCAAACCTATCAAAGTAGGTAATTCACCGGGTACATTTGCTGCAAGTGGTCCAAAGCCTTCAATTTGAGGAGGACTGATAACTGTAAAATTTAAACTTATGTTTTCTACAATAGCATTTTGAGCTTGGTTGGGAATATCATCTATGTTGGGAAAAGATATTTCAAACTCTGCAGGTGTAAAACTAATAGTAGCTTTACCCCAATCCACACTATTGGTTACTGGATTGTTATCTAGATCTGTTGGTGGAATTAATATTGTTATTTCTTCCACATTGTTACTGATCAACATTCCTCGTTCACCTTCAATATTTATTCCTCTGTTGATGCCTGTTGTGGAAGTCTGTCCGAACATGTAATCATTATCTCCATTTGGTATTGGACGGATAGTTAGTTCTTGACCGGTCACGACTGGTACGTTGACTGCATATCCATTAGAAAAATCTAGAAGTGTTCCATCTACCTCTATACCATCTTCACCACCACCAATGTTTTCTATTCTCAATAAAGTAGGTTGTCCCAATGACATAGCCTGACGAGCAAACACTTCTTTACCTCTATACGATTCGGGTAGAGGCGAGTCAAATGTTACAGTGTTGTTATTAACATATGTTCCCATACCAAGATCAAGTTCTCCAATTGTAATTATAGATTTGGTCGTTGTTGAATCAAAATAATCTATTGATACTAAAATGCCATTAGTGTTATAATACACACCAGGAGTTCCAAGAGTCAATAATTCTGAAGTATTTTCTGAATTAAATGTTGCTGCTAGTCCATCTAAACTTATCGTAGCGGTAGCATTGGGATCTGGAAATATACACGTTCCATCCTCAAAGGTTGCATCTGGATTATAGTTAGTAGCTGTAGGAGCTAAGCAGCCTCCCAAATTCAATGGAGGAGGTGGACTATTGGAAGTTTCCCCAGTAACCGTATCTACTGTAACTGCTGTATCGGCTAGTTCTTCTGGTTCCTCTCCTATCTTATATCCAAGACCTCGTAAGAGTTCGGAACGGCCTATCACTTCTACTTTTAGTTTAGACCCCTTGTTGCTATCACTAGTATACGAATCAGGATCACATACATATGTGTTACTATTATCTTCCGTTGGGATTCTTTCTGAACATTTCCACTTCCAGTAATCCGGATCAACTGTTGGTACTGAATGGTCTTCATTTCTTGTGGGATCATAATTTGCTACTATAAGAAACCATTCATTTAATTTAACGGGTATGGTAGTGTATGGTAACAACCACTTCTCCGAGTCCCAACCTAATGCTGGTTGGTATGCATCCTGCAAACCCTGTTCTTGATAATTCCTAACGGGTTGATTATTTTCAAAATCATATAACGCCGCCGCAAATTCTTCAGGATTAGATTTTTTAAAATTTAAACCTGAGTTATTATTTTGTCCAGAGTAATGTCCATGTTGTGAATCTCTAAGAAGATTGTTTTCGTCCCTAACGAGTAGTCTTACAAATCTTGCTCTTGTTTCATCGCCGGGAAATAAGTTCATACCCCTGTCATAAGATTCCTCACCAAAGGTCTTTCCGTTTCCCGTACTGGCTAATTCATCTCGACCCAGTGTATAGGTTTCTAATCTAAAACCGTATGGTGAGTTATTTCTAATTGGATTACCAAAGTTAAATAGTGTACCAGATGATACTTTATCTAAAAATTTTACCCACATTGATATTGTAAATCCTTCACGTCTCCACACAGGATCGCTTGGATTGTTTCCTATCAATCCTACATCATTGCCAGTTTGGCTTCGTACTACTATACCCTGATTAAGATTTCTTATTTGTAAATAACCCTGAGATGTAGATTCATATTCAGGTCTAGTATCCTCCACGCTGATACTGGGCTGACTCTGTGGAAAGAAATTGCTCACTATATCATTACTTAGCCACTCAAGAGATTTGTCGGCATTGTCTACATCTTCACTGGATTGTTGCCATGTAATGTATTTGTTTTCTTCTGCAGCTTGATTCGTTGTGTTTGATATATCGTATAGCGAGCTGTAGTTGTTTGATTCATTAGGATCGATTGTATCTGTTACACCATCTTCGTCTGCATCTATAACAGCCCCAGTATCTACAGGTACTACTGGTGGTCGTAGTTGTTGATATTCTGCAAAGAAATTATTTATTCTTTCTTGACGACTTGTGGTGGGAGGTAACAATTCAAATATAGTATCATCTAATACCGTCTTAGCTTTATCGGGATCTATAGGTCTAAATGTTTCCTGAATATCAACAAATTGGTTCAAGTGTGATGATATAGCCTGTACGTCTATTTCTAAAGTACTTTGTGATAGACCAAAAATAATTCTTATGAAGGTACCACCTCCCTCTTGATCCGACTTATCAAAAAATTCAAATCTCAATGATTGTGGATCAACAACTGCAGCCGTGGTGTTGGGATTGGCCCCATTAGGATACATTTTGTCGTATATCTGCTGCACCACATCTCGTGATTCATCCAAGTTACTTTTGTACTCAGATTGATACAGCAATAGTTTATCCGTGGACTCTCTACCTCGTTGTATAGTTCCCGCTTTCACTGTCTTTTGTAGACTTGATAAATTTGTAGTTTGTGTGACAGTTTTTATTTCTTCAGCATGCTCCACCAGTAAGTTGGACAATATCCCAGCTATGTTTTCTTTTTCTCTTGCAATACCAGCGGCAAATTCTTGATCTATATACGAACAAGTACCATTATCTCTGTTTGCCAAGTTGTTAAAATTTAAAGCATTTCTATCTGTACAGCCTTGTATTAGTGGAGTGGTGGCTCCACAGTCACCATCTCGTTGAAAATTAGCAAATGGATTAAACTCTAGCACATCAATATTTGTACACCCAAACACTACAGCTTGGGAACAAGACCCATCGTCATAATCAGCTACGTAACCTTGAGTGTAGAATTCTAAGAAAGCATTGTTGGTGCACCCTGGATTAAAGTAGCAGGAACCATCATCTATACAGGATATAATACTTAATTTCATACGTTGTAGCTACCTCCTCGAGTTGCATTTAGTGCTCGTCGTGAATCCCTTGGTCCTCGTCTTGAATCCTTTGGTCCTCGTCTTGAATCCCTCACATTTTTAAGATTTTCGACAAATGATCCGGCTCCTTGAGTTGAAGCTGGCATGAGGTTTATAACCAATATAGGTGATTGTGTTGTAGGATCCTCTCCTACCTCTTGTATGTTAAATACACGTTGTTTATTTTGTAAGTTGGTATCTGTCATTTCTACATAGTTGTTAAGTAAATAATTATATCTTTCAGTACCCGACATGTTAGATATCAAGGATAGAGTATCTAAATTTCCACTAGTTGCTACTAGACGTACTTTACTAAGTGATTCGTCTGAGTGTTTTGATAACACTTCATATCCATCAGATGAGATCTGAGGTATTAGATCCGTATTGGTACATGTGTTATTAACGGCATCTTGTTGAAAACAACCATAATCAAAATATTTACACGATCCGTCAGACTCATTTGCACCAACAATAGTATATAAGCCACTGTTATTTAGTTGAACTGAATACTCTCCCGAAAAGTTGTACGCTATTGGGTCCATACATCCAGGAATTGTAAACACACACGAGCCATCTTCCCTAGATGAATTTGGATTGTAATTATCTGCTCTGGGATCTAGGCATCCAGGCGTAGGTAGTGCTCCTCCAACACCACCAATAAAACCTCCACCCAAACTTTGAATTGTGGATGGTGGTGCATCTGGTATAGTTATTGTGATTGGGGGAGTGCTTGGTTGAGTTGTTGTCGTCCTCACGGGATTCAACCCCAATAGGTTTCTTTGATCACTTGATCGCTTTGTTATCTCTGATATCAATTGAGGCGTAGACGAATCTCTTACTTGTATTGGTTCGTTTATCCTCATTGGAGATTTTACCACCTGGACAGGTTCTGGTTCAATTAGTAGTCCTTCATCATCTAAAGGTTCTTCGACAACTTCATCAATAGTTGACATGATTGGTTCAGTTGGAGGTGCTACTGTAGTGGGTGTGATTGTCATAGGTGCAATGGGTGGAGCCTCTATTTCACCACTACTTAAATCTACAAGAGGAGGTACATATGGGTCATATTCCATCTCTAGATATTCTTCTAAAGCTAACTGATCTCTTGCACGTTGATTCTCAAGAGCTACTTTTCTATCCTCTTGCATAGCTTTGAAATCAGGATCTTGTTTTCTATCCCGGTTATTTTGACCGGTCACAAAACCTCTTCCGAATGATTCAGCCATTACTTACTCCTACTGACGTACAATGAATTCAAACCCATCATCATAGATCGCTTCTTGATTATCATCAAAATTTAATTTGTATTGTATCTTATATTTTCTGTTAGGATAAAAACCATTCATCCATTGAATAAAATAATTTCCCGTATCATCACAACTCATTGATGTATATGGACTAAAAGGAACTACTGTTTCATTTGTTGCTACATCAACAATACTATATGACCCACTACCCTCTGGTATGAATGATCCAGTCAACGTTTGTACTGAAGTTGTAAACGTTTTTTGTATATGTCTTGGGCGAGCTTGAACTCTGAACTTTACTCTCTCAGTATCTCTATATGATTCTCTGAGACCTTTCATTGTTACAATCATATCATTTAGACCACTCATAGTAACTGGTAATAAACTACCTGTATTTGAACCGGTAGCTGGTAAGTGATCGTCCCATTGAACTTCCAATACTGGAGCGTAGATTGTATTAGTTTGACCGCTGAAAAATCTAAGATCGCCAGTAGTTATAGTTCCATCTGATAGTGCAGCCTCTTCGTGACTACCACTAAACTTTACTAAAAATCCATTGTTGTTAGAACCTTCTAACCACCTATTCACAATATCAGTAACATCCATATCGACATCGGGTGATGCATATGTAAATGATTGTGAGGCTTCATAACCACTTCCCGTGTAAAAATATACTCCATGTCTTGCTAAACCATCATCATGCGACCACGTTACTGGAGAAGCTCCGGCATAATAAGAACGATTTTCCCAACTACATCCAGTAGTCGTCTTGGGTGAATCTGAGGTTCTACCAATACCTTCATCCCATGAAGATGATATTGGATATGCTCCTAGAGAATAATTTGTAGATACATCAGTTGTACCGTTAGCTTCAAATAATCTTAATTTAAATTTAGGCGAAGTAATTGTTTTGTTTACTATGGACTGACTAATCTCAGAAAAGTCTGGACCTTGAAAGTTTATTAAAACTCTAGTTTGATACCCAAAGTCGTTATTAACATATACCTTCTTGAGTTCTAATATTTCATCTCGACCAAAATTTTGATCTTTAAATGTTTCTCCCGTAATCAAATTGGAGCCACTATTGATATACGTATCTGCTGTTGAAAAAATTCTATAATGCATTATCTAACAGCTCCCTTTATGTTTTGTTCTGGATCTTTTAATTCAAAAACAGAGGGTGTTGCTGATGGTTGTATTACCCCCTGATTAAGTGATTGCTCAAAGTCAAATTTATATCCATAATTAGTCAGACCCGTAGAGTCATCTACCTGCCATGAATTGTTTACGTGGTGATACGTATATAGAGGTCCAAACGTACTCACGGATACTCCAGGTTGTAATTCATAATTAGGACCCTGTGATATACAGACATAATTTACTGAATACACTCCATCTATGTTCATGAGCTCATATTCTAACTTACTAACGTAAATGGGTTGTCTAAATTGCATTTTATCTACTTGGAAATAATTTCTAATTTTATCTATACACTTCAGTTTTATTTCTGCCTTGTTGGCATTTCTATGGGCTACCACATCAAAATAAACACCAAAATTTACAATGTACCCACCTCCAGATTCTCTAGTAAGTCTCAAAACTATTTCATCAGTAAGCATACGAAACTCGTTTAGATAATTTTTAAGATTTACACCTATTGGATCTGCTGGTGTTTCTGTTAAATTTTTATTTCTATCATAACTAAGCGTGTATACCTCAATAGTGGGTATAACACCACTTTGAATAACTTCTAATGCATTTTGAACTTTTTGATAAAAGTCGTTAAAGTTTTCTCTTTCCGGAGGTGCACCAACATCATATTTAGCTTGTATGCCTACTTCCGCATCTTGTACTATTTTTATAAGTTGCGACGTATTTCCAGAACTTCTCTCCACGTACACTTTAGCTAGATTACCAAACTTGGCTGGCATCCCAAGTATTCTAGCTTCATAATCACTCTTAGTGACACATCTA